>JACCDP010365972.1_pt1 | contig 36109 bp, 37 predicted proteins | sample 7445841 | NCBI WGS metagenome assembly JACCDP01 (sample SAMN15323441, study PRJNA562643) | freshwater metagenome | isolation source: river surface water | place: USA:Blue River Watershed | collected 2017-08-17 | reverse complement strand
TAAGATTTAACATCATTGAAAAGACTGATAAAATAACATTTTTAAGAGCATTAATAAATAACAATTAGCAATGCAACACACTTATCTCACCACTGCGATGTACCATTTTGTGAGTCTGCCTCACTTTAAAACCTTACGCGAACCCCTACTTCAATTTTGTATAGCACGTGATATCAAGGGTACCCTCCTCTTGGCCGATGAAGGTATCAACGGCACGGTCGCGGGTTCTGAAAAATCTATCCTCGAGTTATTAAATTATTTAAAAACAGATCCACTTTTTGAAGGCAACTTTAAACACTTAAGTCATAAAGAATCGTGGTCGGACAAACACCCCTTCTACCGCATGAAGGTGAAACTCAAAAAAGAGATTGTGACTTTAGGGGTGCCTGGTGTGTCGCCTACCAAAGTGGTAGGCAAATACGTTAAGCCACAAGATTGGAATAAAATTATTTCAGATCCAGAAGTGGTATTGATTGACACTAGAAATGATTATGAATATGCGATTGGCACTTTTAAAAATGCCATTAATCCTAAAACGAATACTTTTCGTGAATTTCCTGAATATGTGAAAACGCATTTTGATCCTAAAAAGCATAAGAAGGTCGCGATGTTCTGTACCGGTGGTATTCGTTGTGAAAAAGCATCCTCTTATATGATGTCGGAAGGTTTCGATGAGGTGTATCACCTTGAAGGCGGTATTTTAAAATATTTAGAAGAAGTGAAACCTGAAGAAAGCTTATGGCAAGGTGAATGCTTTGTCTTTGATCAAAGAGTTGCCATTAAACATGGTCTTGAAGTAGGAAATTTTGATCAATGTTATGCCTGCCGTTATCCGCTATCTCAAGACGACATGAAGAGCGAAAAATATATCCCAGGGATTTCATGCCCGCATTGCTTTAATACTCATACTCCTCAAAAATTAAAGAGCTTAACCGAACGTCAAAAACAAATTGTTTTGGCGAAAAAACGTGGGATTCTTCACATTGGACAATAAAACTTATGGCTTATAATTAAAAACAATTAAAACTCTTTATTAATTTTGTAACCTTACATTAAAAAAATATGCTTTATACAAAAAAAATTAATATTAAAAAACTCAATGATTTATTTACATTGATTGTAATTTTAATATCTTTTAATCTTATTGCATTTTTACTAATCAATAATACTCCAAACAAATATCAAGCAAAAATTCTATTCGAGCCATCAAAACTAAATAATGAATACTTAATTTCAATAGAAGAAATATTAGCGAAACTCAAAACTTCAGAAAGCTTCTCTAAGACTTTCAAATTAACCCAAGTAAATTCTTTAATATTAGCAGAAGTGCAGTCAGAATCAGCTGATAAAGCTAATTTAGCCATTCAATACTTGTTAGATAATATTGAAAATGATGCAATAACGGTATACAACTCACGAGTTATTAATATCGAAAAGAAGAATCAACTAACGAAGGATTTAATTGATATTACTAATAAAGTAGTACTTAAATTAGACAACAGTACTAGAAAAAAATGGTTAAGTCTTGTAAGTGAAAGATTTGAATATTTTCCTACAAAACGCATTGAGACGAAAATAATTTTAAAACAAGAAGGCGCCATTAAACCCTTATATAAAAAGCCAATATTAATTTATTTAGTATTCAATATTATTGGTTTAGGTGTATTTTTTTATCACAAAACAATCACTTCATCCACACTCGCTTATTTACGTAAGAAATATAGCTAAATACAATTTTAATGATTTGACTTGAAACATCAGGATTTAAATAATCCTGAACTTTTCTTTCGATGCTATTTTTAGTAAGGTTGTCTGTAGTTATTTTAATGGCATCTAAAACTTGCTCCTTCTTTAAACCGCTCATTATTAAAACACCAGAGTCCATGCCCTCAGGTCTTTCGTGTGAATTTCTAATTGTAATGGCAGGTATATTAAGCAAAGAGGATTCTTCAGTAATTGTTCCACTATCTGAAATTACGCAAAATGCATTTTTTTGCAATTTAACGTAATCAAAAAACCCAAAGGGTTTACTAAAACGTACTAAATTATGAGTATCTTTAAATTCAAATTCCATCAATTTATTTTCAGTTCGAGGATGAGTAGAAACTATAATTGGAAACTTATATGCCCGCGCTATACTATTCAATGACTCTAAAATATCTGTTAAATTTTTTTGATTATCAACGTTTTCTTCTCTATGAATACTAACAAGAAAATATTTTTTTTCTTGAAGGTCCAAATTGCTTAATATAGATGAATTTTCAATTTGTTTGCTATAAAAATCTAAAACCTCAACCATGTGCGAACCAGTCTTAAAAATTCTTTCACTTGCAATTCCTTCCGATATGAGATTTCTCCTCGCATGTTCAGTTAGTACTAAATTTATGTCGCTAATATGGTCAAGAATTTTTCTATTCGTTTCTTCTGGTACATTTTGATCAAAACTTCTATTTCCAGCTTCCATATGAAAAATAGGGATTTTTTTTCTTTTAGCAGATATTGCTGATAAACATGAATTAGTATCCCCATATAACAAAATAGCATCTGGATTTTCCTTATCCATAACTAATTCAGACTTTGATATTATATTACCGATTGTAGCCCCAAGAGATTGAGATGAAACATCTAAAAAATAATCAGGTTTCCTTATATTTAGGTCGTTAAAAAAAACTTCATTTAACTCATAATCATAATTCTGGCCTGTATGAACCAATACATGATTAAAGTTTTGGTCAAGCCTTGATATAACTCTAGACATCTTTATAAGTTCTGGCCTAGTTCCTAATATCGTCATTATTTTATACATGACTAATATAGTCCATTTCTATTACTTTAATTAAAAGATTTCTAAGTTCATCTTTGTTCATAAAATTGACATTTTGTGAAGTGTAATCGTGGATGTCATTTAAGTTTTTTTCACCATCGATAAAGTACTTATCATAATTTAGCGATCTATCATCTAAAGGTACCCTAAAGAAATTTCCAATTTCCTCGCTTCTTAACAATTCCTCCCTTGATAACAGAGCTTCGTAAGATTTTTCACCATGCCTTGTTCCAATTATTTTTATATCAGATTTAGAATCAAAAATTTCAATCAAAACCTCAGCCAAGTCTAAAATTCTGACAGATTTTGCTTTTTGAACGAACAAATCACCTTGTTGACCATTTTCAAAAGCAAAATTAACTAATTTTACAGATTCGGGAAGGGTCATCAAAAATCTTGTCATATTTGGGTCGGTAATTGTAATATCTTTTTTATTTTTAATTTGCGAAACAAAAAGAGGTATCACAGAGCCTCTCGAGCCCATAACGTTACCATAACGAGTTGCACAAATTATCGTATTTTTATTTTTGATATTTTCTCTTGCAATTGAAAACATGGCCTTTTCCATCAAAGCTTTCGTCATTCCCATAGCATTGACAGGATAAACAGCCTTATCAGTACTTAAAAAAATACCTTTTTTTAGTTTAAATTCAAAACAAGCTTCCATCACATTAATTGAGCCTATGATATTAGTCTTTACTGCTTCAAGAGGAAAAAACTCACAAGAAGGAACTTGCTTTAAAGCTGCAGCATGAAATAAATAATCAGCCCCCGAAAAACACCCAGCTAGTGAATTTTTATCCCTTACATCACCAATATAAAATTTCAACCTTTGGTCTTTGAATTGAAGTCTCATGTCTTCTTGTTTTTTTTCGTCACGACTGTAAATACGTATTTCTTTAATATTCGTATTTAAGAATTCATTTACTACTTGATTTCCAAAGGATCCAGTACCTCCAGTAACAACCAAAATTTTATTCTTATACAATCCTGTGCTCCTTTTTATGGCTATTATGCATTTTTGTAATCAGATGATTCCAGTCACTGTTAAAACTAAAAAGACTTTTAAATTTATCGGCATTAAGAGATCTATTAATTATTGGCTTATCAATTTTTCTTATACTAATATTCTTTTTATATACATCCTTAATTAAACACAATAAATCATATTTGCTTATCGGGGAAGATCCAATATGCAGAAGACCTGCTAATTTTTTTTCATAAATAATGATATCTCTCAGTATCTCAGCCAAAACTATTGTAGGAAGCCCTGAAAAAATAGCATTAGAATAGCCATCACAAACTTCAGTTTGACTTAAAAACCACTCAAGTAAACCATATTTTGTATTTATTTCATGACCTATAGTAGAAGTTCTTATTGTCAAACAATTATCGTCAATAATTTCACCTAAAGCTTTTGACTTTCCATAAATATCTAATGAGTCAGCATTGTCGGATTCAAGATAATTTCCTTTCATTCCAGAAAAGACACAATCTGTACTGATATGGATTAGTTTTATATTCAACTTTTTACAAATTTTATTTAAATTATGTGGGAATAGTGAATTTGCAAAAATTAAACTACTAGTATCATTTTCGGAAAAAACATGCTTTGTAATGCCAATACAATTTATAACAACTTCTGCTTCAGATTTTATTAAAAGACTTTCAATTAATGGATTATCATAGATATTAAAACCTGAAAAAATAAAATTAGTTAACTTTTTTGTAAAAAAAGATTTTAAGTCCTGGCTCCTTAATGCACCAAAAACATTGAGATCATTATCATCAGAAAGAACTTTAAAAATAGAGTGGCCAATTAATCCATTGCAACCCAAGACAAGTATATTCAATTTTTGACCAGTCCATTGAAAATATTAATTAATTTTTTATTTAATTTTGATGGATCAAAATTATTTTGAAAATAAGTTCTACCATTTTTACCCATCTTATATAAGTCTATTTTTTTTAGTTTGCTAAGCTTTAATATAGCATTAGCTAGCAAATTCGCATCACAAGGTTTAACAGCAATTCCAGATTTGGACTCATTAATAATTCTTGCGGCTTCGCCAGATACGGATCCAATTATAGGTTTTGATGATACCAAATAAGCCTGTAATTTATTTGGTACTGTTAATTTGAGTATTTCATGATCAGTTAATGAGATTAATAATGCTGAAGCATTATTAAAAATAGATGGCATTTTGATTAAGGGATAAGTGCCCATGTATGAAATATTATCTAATTTATATTTTAATATCATTTTTGCCAAAAAGTCCTTATCGCTTCCATTACCGACAATTAATAGTTTTATATTTTTATATTTTTTTAAAATCCTTGCTGTTTCAATAATGGTACTAATTGATTGAACCTTACCAATATTGCCAGCAAAAACAATATTAAAATGATTTTTTTTGAATTCAAATGGGGGATCTTGAAAAATTATTTTTTTATTTAAGAAAATTTTATCAACCGAATTAGGAAAATATAAAATTTTTGATTTAGGTGAAAGTTTTTTTATTCTAGATCTAAATGATCTAGACTGAATCAAAATTAAATCTGAACTTTTATAAATAAAAACTACAACTTGTCTTAATAAAAATAAAATAAACTTATTTTTAACATATCCTGTACAAATTACACTTTCAGGCCATAGATCTTGAATCCACAAACATAGCTTAGCTTTTTTGATAAAAGAATAAAGTATTGCTGGTATTGCAGATAAGATTGGAGATACGCCATATACAAATAAAACATCAAAGGATTTTTTTCTAAATAGCCATGGCGCTAAAATGGAAGTAGAGAGAATAAATGATAGGTAATTTAGAATGAGTTTAGTTTTGGAATTCTGGCCTCTTGGAAATATAGGAGCGCGATAAATATCAATACTATCAATTTTTTCATTTGTTACAGAAAATTTGTCATACCCTTTAAAGATATTGCCGTGAGGGTAATTTGGCTTTCCAGTTAAAACTGTTACGTCATTTTCGCTCTCAGAAAGCATCTTAGCGACATAATTAATATAAAAATTTTCAGGCCAAAAATGTGGAGTAATAATTAATATTTTCATAATATTGATTTTTTGAATAATGAAATATAACTACCTATTAAATTTTGCCATGAATATGAATCAGCTATTTTTTTAAATTCAATTCTATATTCATTAAGGAAGTTCTCTTTTTTTAGTATTGAAACAAGATTTTTAGACAGACTGTTTACATTAGCTCTTGCAATGAAAAATTTATTAATTTTTTTTACGTCATTAAATCCGCATTGATCTGTCAGCATTACTGGTAGCCCATAACTCATCGCCTCAATAGCAACTAATGACATTGCCTCACTTCTACTTGGGACTACAAGCAAATAAGAGGATTTATATGCTAATTCTTTATCATCGGTATTTAAAAAACCAACATACTTAATATACTCATTTTTATTAAATTTCTTTACTGTCTGCTTAAGATAATCTAGGTAACCTTCATCTTTACCTGCTATAACTAATTGATAGTTTAAATTTGATAGATTACTCTTTATGAAAGCATCTATAAGCAAATCTATGCCTTTTATGTAATTTAACCTCCCCATAAAAAGGATAATTTTTTTATTACTTAAGTTAAACTTTTTTTGAAAAGTAGCTCTTTTTACTATCATGTTACTTCTATAAACATTTATACCATTTGGAATGACTATAATTTTATTTGGTAATATACCTCTATCTAAAAAATATAATCTTTCAAGCTTTGTGATAGCAATAATAAATTTGGCATCCCTAACAATTTTATTACCTATAATAAAATTGTAAATTTTTTTATAAAATTGAGATCTACCAATAATCTCGAACGATCCAGCTGGGCATATAACGAAAGGTATATTTAAAAATTTTGCTAGAAAATACACATAAACGTTTAAGATGCTCCAATGTCCAATCATATGAATACAATCAGTGCTATTAATTTCTCTGGCCAATTTAAGGTAAGATGGGAAAGGAATAAAAAAACGATTAGAGATAGACTTAAGATAAGTAACTTTAAAAGGATACTTATAATTAGCACACATATTATTAATATTTAGAGTTACTACTGAACAATTTATACCTTGAAGTATTAGATTTTGACTTAAATCTATTGTTCTCTGAGCAGTTCCTGCTCCAATCTCTATGTTTAATGTGTTAACTAAATTTAAAATTTTCAAATCTAAAAAACCTAATGAATTTATAAAATCTTTGAAGGAGGCGCAAAATTAAGTATAAATATGAATACAAACTACAATGTCTTAATGCACTAAAAAATAAATCACTTTTAGTATATTTACAAAAAGTAAAAACTACATATAGCAATTTATTTTGCTCATCTTGAGACAAAATTTTATGGCTTTTAATATGTTTTTTTAAATCATTTTCAATTCTAAGTTTATTGTTTTGAATAAAATTTAACCTTATATCTTTATAATCTTTATATGATTGATTGTAAGATTTTAGAGATAATGAGTCTGCATAAATTCGATATCTATATAAAAACTTATCCACATTTGAAAATTTCGCATTTTTTTCATAAAATTCTATCCAGAGCCTATAATCTTCTGATCTACCAATATTGCAATAACTTAGATGATTTATTTTAAGGAATTTTTTCTTGATCATAACTGACCCATGAGCGAAAGGAACATTAGTAATCAATTGCGCTGAAACTGCCTCTTTTCTTAATGGCATTAACTTTGAATCAATCAAATTACCATTTTTATCAATTCGAATAAAATGTGATCCACAAATGTCAGAATCATTTTTAGTCATATTTTCTAATTGAAATTCTAATCTTGTTATTTCGCTTATGTCGTCAGCATCCATTCTTGCAATATAATCACCACGTGAATTATAAATTCCTAGATTAAGTGCATCACTCAGATTATTTGTCTTATTGAATAATATTTTTACTCTATAATCAATTTTTTTAAATTTTTTTAATATTTCTAATGAATTATCCGATGATTGATCATAAATAGCTAAGAGTTCTAAATTAGAATATGTTTGATTTAATATGCTAGATATCGAGAGATCTAAATAATGTGCGGCATTAAAAACTGGGAGAATGACTGATATGAGTTGCTTTTGTTTTTTTTTATAGATCATTACACAATGATTGCATAACAATATGACCGAAAATAAAATGTATATCTTCAGTTAATTGCATATCATTTTTATTAACCCAAATACAATGTTTGCTAATTTTTTTTAATTCTCCGCCATCAAAGCCACAAAGTGACAATGTATCTGCATTATTAGAATTGGCAAATTCCACTGCTTTGAGAACATTTTTTGAATTTCCACTACCAGATAATGCAATTAATAAGTCTCCTGGTGCAAGAATATTTTTAAGCTGCTCAACAAATACATCTTCAAATGATACATCGTTTGCATATGAAAAAGCTAATCCTAAATTATCAATTAATGTTCTTCCTAAAAATCTAATTTTTGTTTTTAAGAAAATTGATTTATTCCAGTCATTTATGTAATGAAGAGCATTTAGACTGCTACCACCATTGCCAATAACAATTATTTGTTTACCATTTAAATGTTTCTCTGAAATTAAACTTATAGCGTTATCAATTTCATCATGTTTTATATTGTTAATAGTATTTATTAAAGCGTTAAAATACTTTGAACTCTTCCCGTTAAATTTGTTCATACGTTTTTTCCCTTTAATCCTTGTATATAAGAACACTTCCATGCTTTTCAAACTTAAAATCTAAAATTTTTAGATTATTCAAAGCGCTGGTAATATTTCGATGCTTTTCTTTTGGCGCATAAAGCATTAAAAAACCGCCCGCCCCAGCTCCTAAAATCTTACCACCGATCGCACCATTTTTTTTAGCTTTTTGATAATAATCATCAATCAATGAATTGCTGATTTCATCTGATAACTCTTTTTTATAGCTCCAATTTAAATCTAAAATTTCTCCAAAGCCGTCTAAGTTTGAATCGGCTAAGCACTCCGAAGCGGTGTACACTAAGTTAACCATTTTATGCAATATTTCAAGCCTTCTTGTATCCGTTTGAATTAGATTTGCTTGCTTTTGTAGAATTTCAGAAGCATTTCTAGTTATACCAGTGTAGAAAATCAGCAGATTTTCTTCAAGTCTTTCAATTATGCCGTCTTTATTGATTATTGGTATCACTGAAGTTGAGCCATCCTGATTAAATTTGATTAAATTAAAACCACCAAAAGTTGACGCAAAATGATCTTGCTTGCCTATGGGTTCATTACATAAATAAATTTCGACTGATGAGCTTTCGTTTGCAAGATCATATTTAGATATTTCTTGTTCATAAAATGAATTTAGTGCGTTTAAAAGACCAACCGTGAAAGCACTTGAAGATCCCAAACCAGTTCCCTTTGATGGTATATCAGCAACTGTAACAATCTCTAAATTTTCTTTGACATTTCTACTTAATAGACTTTCTCTAATAATTTTATGTTTTATTTGAAACACACTTTCAACATATTCATTTTCGCTATAAGAAATCCTAAATCCGCTTTCAAATTTTTTATTCAAGTTAACATAAATAAATTTGTTAATAGATGAGCTTAAAACAGCACCTCCATATGTTTTATAATAAAAAGAAAAATCACTTCCTCCACCAAAAAAGCTGAACCTCAGAGGTGTTCTAGTTATAACCATTAAAACCCCTCTTGATTTACAATTTCACTAATTGCTAATCTAACTGACTGTTCTGAATTAAGTGATGAATTCCATCCAAGACTATGAAGTTTTAATGACGAATAATTAACAACCGGAACATCCCCATTCCAGCCTTTTAAATCATTATCAAAAAAAATTTCAATATCTAAGTCTAGATAATCAATTAATAATGAAGCAATATCTTTTATAAAGACTCCCTTATCCTTCTGGCCGATGTTATATATATTAATTTTTTTATTAGAATGTTTAGAAATAAAAAACATTGCAGAAATAAGGTCATTGACGTGCATAAAATGCTTCCTTTGTAATCCGTTACCTAAAACATGTAACTTAGAGTTGTCATTTTTAAGCTTCATTAAAAGATCCAAAATTACCCCATGTGTTGCCGGAATGCCAATAACATTTGGGAATCTGAAAATATACGCCTTATCAAGGTATGATTCACAAGCGCTAGAAATTAGAGCTTCTGACGCTAATTTCATAGCGCCATAATTTGAAATTGGCAATAAAGGAGCAATTTCTTCGTGAATTAAATTACTCCCAAAGTCTCCATAAATTGCAGAGCTTGATGAAAAGAAAAATTTCTTTATCGAGAATTTTTTACAAATTTTTAAAGCATTGAAGGTGGTTAGAAAAGTATTTCTAAAATCTATATCCATATCATTAGATCCACTTTTAATATCTGAATTCGCTGCTAAATGCCATACTTCATCAATATTTATATTAAGACTATCAACGGCCGCTTCAAAAGATGAGTAATCTGAAAGATCAATATTTTTAAATGTGAATCTATCAGACTCGAAAAATTTAGACATATTTCCAATGCATGAGTTTGACAAATTGTCGAAGACAATTACATCTCTGTTATTATCTAAAAAAAATGAAGCTAGATTAGATCCTATAAATCCAGCCCCTCCAGTTATAAGAGCATTCATAAATTAATCTTCAAAGGCCTAGACAGATACATAAAAATAAATAAAAAAACAAATAAGTATCCATGAGTTAAAGAGCTACCTTTAATTAAACAGAATAAAAAAACTGTAAATACATAAATGAACAAGAATATACGTTTAAATGAATAGTCATCGATTTTATATTTGAAAAAATAAAAAAACCTAAATATTATAAATATAAGCAATATTGAGGTCGCTAATAGGCCCAGCTCAGAAATTAACCTTAAAAGCAAACTATAGGCATCGTTAGAATTTGAATTAAAAGATGATTTAATAAATATTAATGACTCGTAAAATGAGAAATAAGGAAATGCTCCTGAAGAGCCAGCGCTAAGACCAAAAAAAGGCGACAATACAAGCGATCCTGACGCTTCATCAATACAAGATAAATAAGTTAGAAAAGATAAATTGTTATAAGCATTTAAAAGATTAAGTCTTTCTAATATATTTGATAAATTTCCAAAGTATTTTAGGAAAAAAATGAGCACTAAAAGAAATAAAAAATTTTTTAATAAAACTGGCTTAGTTAAGTGTATTTTAAAAAGCAGATGAAGATTAAAGAAAGTCATTATTACCAAAAAAGGAACAAGAAACATTGATTGAGTGAGGTTCCCACAAATGAAAAAAAATAAAGAATATAAAAGAATTATAAGTTTTTTTTGTAATTTTATGTAACAAAATACAACGTAAGACGCAAAAGTAGCAGAATAGAACAAAAGCCCTGAAAAAGTTGGCTCATTCATCAGCGCTTTTTGTCTAATCGAAAGCCCATAATCAAAAGCCTGAAATAACACTACAACACCTGAAATTATTAACCCTAAAAGGGATATATTAAATAGTTTTTTTTCATCTAATTTATAATTATCAGCTAAAAAATAAAATCCTAAAAAAAATGAATACACAACTAAGAAAAAAGAAAATCTTAAGATTGATTGATATGAAAAATAAAAGAAAACTAGAATCTCGATAATAATAAAGATGAGAAGACTTGGTATAAAATTTTTTTTGACCTTATTACAAAAAGAAGATAGAACTAAGCTTATCATTAAAAAAAAAGTACTTAGGTCTAATTGTGATGAATTATATAAAGATGGCAGCAATCTAAGAAATTGAAATGGAACTAGAAATACACTTAAATATACAAGCTCATGAGAAATAAGAGATATTTTATTTTGATTTAAATTACACATTTTTTTCTATTTAGTTGAATCTGCAAGCGAAATCAATTAAAAAATTTTTACATAGATTAATTTTACTTCCAAAAAGTGTGTGTATAAATACATTCATCCTAGGTATTTTAGCTCTTATGCTGAATCGCAGAAAATTCCAAAAAATTAAATTAAGCAATTTTCTATAAGCCTAGTAAGCTTTTCTGTTAAGCCATCATTAGCATTATAGGATTTTGGAATGCGTAAGGTATACTTATTAATTTCAAGCAATAATGATTTATTAAAGAAATGCTTTTTTCCTAAGAACTGATAGAAGTTCTTACTTTTAATAAAATCATTCCATTTTGTTACAAACCCCAATTCATCAAACCATGAGGGACCAAATGCAATTACTTTTTTACCTCTTATTCCAGCTTCAAGCCCAATGTTTGATGTTTGTATTACAATACATAATGAGTTATCAATCAATTCAATTTGATTTGCTGATCTTTCAATAATAATTAAATTATTAATTGCGGCAACATTAGAATAAAAATCGTAGTCTCTGCATCTAAATCCCTCTAAATTTAAATTGAAAATATCTTCATGTTCTTTATACACAATCTGAATATCTTCAGGCAGAGAAGCTCTTAAAAGACGTATGCATAGAAGAATATTAGAGTAATCCCCAGCTGATGGTAAAGTAGTTGCTTCAGGCTGATAATTCGGAGCAAAAATAACATAACTACTTGCTATTTTTTCTTTAGGCGATGAAAAATTGAGATACGTATTAGCAATTTTTTTATTTAAGTATTTTTCCTTAATTTGCTTAACCATTAATGCTAAATTATGTGGAAATTTTTCATTATTGAATGATTTATTACAAGATATTTTATGGTGATTTTTTTTTATAGAAAAAAAACCGTTTTTCCATGCTCCAATTACAGAGATAAGCGACAGTGAATACAAATTACTTCCAAATATTTTTATAAATAAATTTGTATAGCTTCGATTAAAAAAATTTCCAATATAAATTGGCGTTTCATATTTTGACCTATTCTTTATTTTTTTATATTCTATAAAATCTAATTTATCAACAGAATTTCCTGAGGGAATTTTCATCTTTACAGAAAATCCTCTCACACCAATTTCCTTATCAAAAAAATATCTGAACCCATTAAAACATAGAATTGTGAAGAAAAGCGTCTGTATTTTTAAAAATTTTGAAGCTAGATATAAAATATAAGTATTAAAGTGATGTGGTATATGATTAAAAATAATTAAATTAATATGATTAAGCCTTAATTCACCAATTGCTCTATTTAGGGATGTAAAATATAAGTCTTTAGCTTCAGCATAAGAAAAATTAACGCCGTAAGAGTTATGTCGAACAAGAAGAATTTCTAGGGCTGTTGCAAAATGCTTATTAGCAAATTCTAGAGTTTTTTTATCTAAGTATTCATATTCAGATCTATTTGAGCTTTCATCTTTTGTTCGAATGTTGTCATAAAAAGAATGAAATTCAACATCAAAATATTTAATAATGCTATCTTTGTATTCGTCATAATCTAAAATTTTTTTTACACGATATTTATTATATTTGCAAAAAGTCTGAATTGAACTGAGCAAAGCTTCAAACTCCCCACAATTTACGATATATAAATTTTTCATTTGATTAAGAATGTATTACTATTGTACAAAGTGAGTGATTAGCAATTTTTGCATTTTCAATTTTATTGCTTCTACATTCTAAGCCTAAAAAAGTAAGATTTTCATACAAGTCATCGCATGTTAAATATTTATCAGATGTTTTCCATTTTTTTCTTTCAGAGAGATAAATTCTCTGATTTTTATAAAAGAAACTATAAATAAATTTTACAAAAAGGCATTTAATAAAAAAATAGCTAAAGATTGATTTTTTGCTAAATTTAATTTCATTATTTATGATTGCTGAAATTCTTTCGCTTGCTTTACCGTCAATCTTATAAAGAAAATCCCTTATATTCCTTTTTGTTTCACTACTTATTGGAATAATTTTTTTGTAATTACATTTCTTTTTTTGTTTTAATAAAGCCAATAACTCTTTCCTTGTTTTTATAAAAACATTTCCTTGGTCAACTAAGGTTTTATGTTTATAGGGCGGCCAATCTGGACTTATACTTAATTTACCTAGGAGCCTACTCTCCAGACCCGTTGAGCAACCCCTTTGAATCACGAGAATAGATTTTTTTATAGATTTAAATGCACTTCCCTTGTATTCAATATTTACATTGTCATAGCTAGCAAAAATATTTTCATAGATAGCGTGATTCTCAAATGGATGCGGCCTTATCTTTATTTTAAAACCACTATGTCTTGCGAGGTACTTTGCTAGATTAATTGTTTCATTAAACTCTTTTTTCTGAGTTTCAAATAAATTTTCATAAAAAATATTATTTTGATATAGCGTTATTGATCGCTCAAGCTCTTTTAACCCACTATTAAATTTTGGATTAAAAAATGGGTAATTAGTATTTATTAATATGAAATCATCTTGATTTTTTATATTTTTTATATATTTTTTTCCAAAATTTTTGTAAATATCGAATCTTGGTGAGCCTACTAAATATGAGGTTTTTTGATTGGTTATATTTTTTTTAATTGCTAGGTGCATTAATCTAGGCCCCCAGAAAAAATAATGAAAATTAGAATATTTAGAAGCCATACTATTATTCGGCCAAGTATTAAAAAAAATATTTAAATCAGAAAATATTCCTCCTTCTGTGTCAGAAACTCCAACATGAATACCAGAATTTAAAATTTCGTGTATCAAGTTTGCATTATAAGACCTATAAAAATTGAAGATTATAAAGTCAAACTTTATCAATCTTAATTCAAACTGCATTAAATTTTGTGGCACTATGAAAACTTTAAAGTGCCTATTTCTCAGAGAATTTATAAGAAAAGAAATTCCATCTAGGTCTCTGCTTTTGTTATCAAGAATTATTGCAACATTTGCCACTAAAGTCCCTTGGCTAGCCAACCACCGTCGACTGGCAGATCAATTCCAGTAATATACTTCGATGCATCAGAAATTAAAAATATAAATGTGCCTATTAGATCATCTGGATTTCCCCAGCGATTGAGAATTATTCTTTCAAGCCTTTCTTTATTAGTTTTCATTTGGTTATATGAATTAATTGTCATATCAGTTTTAATATACCCAGGGATAACGCAATTCACCCTTATTCCCTTTGATCCTAAATCAATAGCTAGTGATTTTGTGAATGCCTTAATACCTCCTTTTGACGCAGCATAGCCAGGGTTATTAGGGAATCCTTGCTCACTTGATAGACTAGTAATGTTTATTATCGAGCCCGACTTCATTTTTTTCATATATTTACTTACAATATTACAGCTTGCGAATGTAGAATTTAGATTAATATCTACAGTATCTCTAAACCTAGCAAGTTCGAATTCATAAGAATTAAATGGTAAGGAAATACCAGCAGCATTTATTAGACTATCAATCTTTCCGTATTTATTAAAAATCTTTAAGAATATAGCTTCTAATTTTTTAGAATTTTTAATGTCACATTTAATATATATGAAGTTAATTTTTTTACTTAAATTTTTCTTTTCACTTCTTGCAATTCCAATTACAACAGCTCCTAACTCGCTTAAGGCAATGGAAGCTTGCAACCCAATTCCTCTTGAAGCCCCTGTTATAACAACTACTTTATTCTTAATTTCAAATAAGGAATCTTTATTTTTCATGATTAAAAAGCGATTTATTTGATTCAAAAGGTATATGGCTTCGAAGCTTTTGTGCTATAGATACTTCTTTTTCTTGAATGTTAATCCCACCATTTCCCATAGCCTTTTCAATAATTTGTACACCTCTAACTAATTTTTTAAAGCCTGCGGGTTCTATTGACGCAGCCTGGTCAGAACCGTACATAGCCCTGTCTAGGGTAATATGGCGTTCCAATGAGGTTATTCCTAAAGCTGCAGCTGCAAAAGAAATTGTTAGACCAACCTCGTGTCCGCTATACCCTATATTACAATTGTATTTTTTTCTAAGCGTTGAAATCCTATTTAGATTTGCATCCTCGTCATTCATTGGGTATGTTGAAACACAATGCATTAATTCAAAGGGGCATTTTGCTTTTCTAAAAATATCTACTGCTTTATCAATTTCATTTTCTTTGCTCATACCTGTAGAAATAAAAGTGTACTTACCTTCAGATGCAACCTCTTCTAAAAGTTCTGTATAAACAATCATGGCTGAGGCAATTTTATTAAATTTCAGATTAAATTGACGTAAAAAAAATTGACTTTTTAAATCCCAGGCAGAAGCAAACCATGTAATATTTTTTTCTAGGCAATATCTATCGATCTCTTCATAATCGGACAAATTAAATTCAAGTCCTTCTTTCTGATCTCTTTGTGTTGTGCCCCATGGACTATCTCTTTTTGAATTCAAAAAGTCTTTTGTATAAACCAGATCTATGGATCTTTTTTGAAATTTAACTGCATTTGCTCCAGCATCAGAAGCAACGTCTATTAATTGTTTTGCTATACCCATATCTCCATTATGATTTATTCCTATTTCAGCAATAATAAACATTCAAACCCCCGCTTGTAGATAAAATTTGTTTTTTAATAATTCTAAAAATTCTCTGATAACACCATCTCCGCCTTTTGATTCGAGGCATAAATAACTTATAGTCTTAATTTCGTGACAGGCATCTGAAGGACAAAAAGCAAATCCAACTGATTGCATAACCTCAAGATCATTTAAATCATTTCCTATATAAGCAACTTTTTTTAAATTTATTTGCCTATCGATGCAATATTGTTTTAAATCAATTTTTTTATCCGCAGATGAGTGGATTAATTCAATTTCTAATTTCTTGGCTCTAAATTGGACTACAGCATTAGTTTCGGTAGTTAATATTATCTGAGGTATTCCTAGTTTTTTTATCAAAGACACTGCCAAACCATCCGACCTATTGCATAAAACTGTTTCTTTTCCGTCTTCTGATAAATAAACACGATTATCAGTCATAACACCGTCAAAGTCATATACAATCAAATCAAATTTATTGTTTTTTACGTTATCCATATTTTTGAATTTTTAGAAAAGACTCTTAAAAGAAATGTAATCCTCTGGAATTCCTATATCAATAAATTGAGAGTTGGATTGAACCGCCTTAAGTCGTCTTTTTTTTATTAGGTTTTTAAAAACTCCTTCTTCAATTGAGCATTGATTGAAATTTTCTCCATTTAGATTCCTGATATTCAGCTTACACAATCCTGAATTAACCCAAGCAAATCCATCAATTTCTTTTTTTTCTTTAAAATCAATTACATAATTTTCATGATCAAACTCTACAGACCCAAAACGAGAACAATTAGCAACTTTGCTTACAAGAATTGAAGGTGCGGATGAAGAGATAATAGCTTCAAAACCATCAATGATCCAAGTATCTCCATTGATAAGCAAAAAGTCATCGTCTTGTGGAAGGAAATTTTTAACGGACATCAAGGAACCTCCGGTACCTAAAGGGATCTTTTCAACACAAAAATTAAAATTACATTTATTTAAAATGCCGCTCCGTTCATTTTCTAAAAAATTAATAATTTGATTTGATTGATAATGCAGAAGAAAAAAATAATCAAAAAGATTGTTTTTTTTCCAATTTTCAATTTGATGATATAAAAAAGGTCTACCTTTAATTGGAGCTAAAATTTTCGGAAGATCACCAATTACTGATTTCAGCCTAGTTCCAAAACCACCAGCCAAAATTATAAGTTTCATTTATTCTATTATGTCCCAATTTAGAGCGGTTCCTCTTACCACATTTTTCAAAACTCTCCTTCCAAGAACAATAGATTTAAATTTTGGGGGAAGTCCGAACCCTGGTCTTATAGCCCTTAAATTATCTTCATTCAATTTTTCACCTTTTTTCAAATCACTCACAATATAAAGCGATCTTTTAAATTGTATTGAATTACGCTCTTCTTCTGAGGGCTCATACATGACTTTACCAAGCGAATCCCAAGCATTTCTCGATTCAATTACTAGTTGCTGCATTTCAAATGGCTCAAGAGAAAAGGAACTATCAATACCACCTTCGGCACGTGATAAAGTGAAGTGCTTTTCTATAAAACATGCTCCCAATGAAATACTTGCTAATGAAACTCCTATGCCCATAGTGTGATCTGAAATACCTACTTCACAATCAAAGAGTTCTTGCATATGTGGAATGGTTAAAATATTACTGTTCTTGGGGCTGGCTGGGTAGCTACTTGTACATTTAAGTAAAATAAAATTATTGCATCCAGCATTTCTTATTGTGCATACAGTTTCATCTAAATCTGAAATTGTAGCTAAACCAGTTGAGATAATTAAAGGCTTGCCAGTAGAAGCTGTGTATTTCAAGAGCTCTGTATCTGTATTCTCAAAAGAAGCAATTTTATAGCACGGCACATCAAGTGACTCTAGAAAATCTACGGAAGTTTTATCAAATGGGGTACTAAAAATTAATAATCCATGTTTTTTTGCCTCAGCAAACAAGTCCTTATGCCAATCCCATGGGGTATGCGCTTCTTGGTATAAATCATACAATGATCTGTTGGCCCAATCGCTATTTTTGCTTTTAACTTTAAATTCTCTTTCATTTAGATCAAGAGTCATTATTTCTGGGGTATAGGTTTGCAATTTAACTGCATCAACACCTGATTTTGCTGCTAATTGAATCAATTTCAATGCATTATCAAGAGATTTATTATGATTACCAGACAATTCTGCAACTATAAATGGTCTATAATTTCTGCCGATTTTGTAGCCAGAGATGTCCATTGTTCGATATTTGCTCAATTAATTCAATTCACTTTTTTTATATTAATTTTATAGGTATAACCTTTGAATTTGAAAAAAGATGGAAACCTATCCGGATCAGCCACTCTAAGTAGATTAAACTGCTGTGAAATAGGTAAATCAGGGTTAATTTCGCTATCCTTAGGAGTTCTTTTTTGAAAATAGGATATATTTTCTACGCTCTGCTTCCTTGGTTGAATAGATAAATAGTTTTCTATTGCATCAACTATTAAATCAATCTCACATTTAAATAATTTATCATGAATTTCATTTAGTAACTCATGCCCTTCCAAGTAAAAAACTTTTTTTAGCCAAATATCGCCTGAATCAATTATATCCGACGCTTCAATAAGAGAAACTGTTATTTGAGTTGAGCCATTGATAACTTCCCAAATGTATGGAGACCAACCTCTACCTTTAGGAAGATCGCTTGCATGTATAACCAAAGAAAATTTATATTTTTCCCTTACTATTTTTGGGATAAAAATAGAGCAGGATACAAGAAAGAGAAAGTCTCCCCCATCAAGCTCTTCTATATCAGATTTTATGTTAAAAGAATGTATATTAATTGGAAAAACATAATCCAGATTTTTCATTACATGAATAACAGGATGCAAAGGGTCTGAGCAAAAAATATCAATCTTCATAAATTAATATATTTACAAACTCGAGAAGAGCCCAAACCATCAGCAAGAGAGTAAGCTTTTTTAGACATTAAGGCAACCTTCTTTGGGTTAAGTATTAAATTCTCTAATAATCTAGCTATATAAGCTTTGTTGTGATTTATCCTATTTTTTATAAAAATTGAACTGCCAAATATGTCAAGAGATTTAGAAATTTGAATTTGATTCTCTGCTGCAGCAATTAAGATTTGAGGTAATCCAACTGAGCACATTTCCCAAACAGTAGAACCTCCAGCCGAAATTGCAATATCAGAATTAGCCATTAATGCTGAAATATTTTTTGGTTGAATAAAAATTTCAAAATCAAATTTAGCACATAACTTTTTTATAGCCTCTAAATGTAAAAAACTTTTACCTACTATAACCCTAATGTTTAACTTATCTAACATTTTTTTTTGAATATCAGAGATTGCCTTAAGAGCAAGAGAAGTATAATTTTTAGAATCAAATCCACCAAAACATACAAGAATAGTTTTAATTTTTCCATTTCTTGGATGGCTAATATTCCGAACCAATTCAAACTCATTTCTTAAGAGTGCAAATTTTGGACCAAGGAGTAAGATACAATCATTTGGAACTAAGCCTTGGTATCTTTTTTTTTGATTTAAAAAAAAATTTTGATCAAGTAAGAATGAACAATTATGTTGCCTATCAGACAAATCATCAATAACAAATATTTTTTTAATTTTTATAGATATAATATTTTCCCATATTTTATCTAACGCATAATGATCAACTACTAATAGATCCGGCTCTATTTGACGAAGCATATTTAATGTTTCGAGAGCGTCATTAACCTGTCCGCATTTTAACCATTTACGATGAGAATTAAAACCTGTTGACAAAGTGAAATCTAAATTTTTTTTATGTATTTGCTTCAGTTTAATCGTTTTAAAATTTTTAGTTTTAATTAAATTAGTAAAAAAAATAGGCATTTCTCTATAAATAAAGTAAATCAGATTTTTTTTTGATGAAAGTTGCTCAGCTAAAACCAAACATCTCATTAAATGACCACTTCCGATCAATTCAGAACAATCTAATCTAAAAACAATTTTTTTCATAATTATTCATTTTGAAAATTTAATAATTTAAAATAAAGCTCAGCTCTTATCCAATCAGATTCATCGTCAATATCATGAAATCTCCAATTAGGAATAATAATCCCCTTAGACTTTTGGGAAAATATTCTTTCTTGTAATAGCCAAGTTTTGCAATCTGCCCAATAAAACTGTCCAGCATCACAGAAAATATTTTCTAAATCTTGTGATCTGGAATTATAATTTTCAGGAAATAACATATCAAAACCGTGATTGTCCAATAATTTAAATGACCTATAAATTGATTTATTAAATTCAACCACAGAGAAAACATATGAATATTTTTTTTGGTTAAGGAGCTCGAGACCTTTTTTAAGGTCATTGTCATCCATAAAAGCTGCAGTAGCATAGATACAGCAAATACTTGATACTGGGTGACCTAATTCTAACAACTTCTTTGTTGCATGTGAGATAACTTCGGTAGTTCCCGTATAATCATCAGCGAGAACTTGAGGCCTTTTAAATAAAATTTCTGCGCCATATTTGGCTGATATATCAGCTATTTCATCAGAGTCTGTTGATACTATAATTTTATCAAAAAGATTTGATTTTATAGCTTTCTGAATTGGCCAAGCTATAATTGGCTTCCCATAAAAAGACTTTATGTTTTTTTTAGGAATTCTCTTGCTTCCTATCCTAGCTGGAATGATTGCAACTCTCATTTATTTAATACATGCTTAAAGGATGAAACAACTAAGTTTTGTTCAACATCTGTAAGGCCTATATATATTGGAATACTCATTGCTGATTGATAATAAATTTCTGCATTTGGGCAGTAACCATACTTAAAACCAAGTTTTTCATAATAAGGATGTCTATATACAGGAATATAATGAAGGTTAACAAATATTCCTTTTTCTCTCATAAATGTATAAACACTTTTTTGTTTTTTGCTATTATTACAATCTTTTAATCTGATGATATATAAATGCCAACTTGATTCTGAATTTACTGACTGTTTTGGTAAAATAAGATCCAAATCAGCAAGTTTTTTGTCATAATTTTTTGCGATTTGTTTTCTCTCTTCATTAAAACAATTAATTTTTTTTAGTTGAGATATTCCAAAGGAAGCGGCAATATCAGTCATTCTATAATTAAAACCTAATGAAATTTGCTGATAATTCCATATTTCATTATCGGGTCTTGCAATCAATTCATTTGGCTCTCCAGAAATTCCATGCGTTCTTAGTAATTGCATTTTTCTGGCGTAAACATAATTATTGGTTAAGGCCATTCCACCCTCTCCTGTTGTAATTATTTTAACGGGATGAAAACTAAAAATAGTAATATCAGAATAGGCACAAGAGCCAATATGGCTATTTAAATAAACAGCTCCTATTGCATGAGATGCATCCTCAATTACATAAAAATTATACTTATCCGAAAGGAGTTTGATGGCTTGCATTTCACATGGACTTCCAGCTAAATGCACAACAATTAAAACTTTAGGCAACGTTCCGGACTTTTCTGCATTTATTAATTTTTCTTCTAGATTAGCTATGCTTATATTAAAAGTATCAATATCAATATCAACAAAATCTATTTTTGCGCCACAATATAAAGCACAGTTTGCCGAGGCTACAAATGTTATTGACGAAGTCCAAACGAGATCTCCAGGAGAAACATCAAGCGCTAAACAAGCTAAATGCAATGCACTTGTTGCTGAATTCACAGCTACAGCATATTTAACTCCGACATAATCACAAATAGATTTTTCGAAAAGGGGTACTTGTGGTCCTTGAGTTAAAGCATCCGATCTTAAAGTATTGACTACAGATTCAATATCTTCATCATCAATAAAATGACGGCCGTAATGTATTTTTTTCATAATTACCTTATAAGAAAATTATTTAATTTAATTTATTTCTTAAATATTTGAATTGAGACCTAATATATTCTTGCAGATATTCTCGCTATTTTCATAGAGCCTTAGATAAAAGTTTGTGTGAGTTTATAGTTTTATTTTTAATTTCAAAAACTTTCGAACAGTTCTTTAAGGTTGAAAGTCTATGAGCAATAATGATCAAAGTAATATCCCCTTTAATTTTTTCTAAACCATTCATAATAGAAGACTCGGTTTCATTGTCTAAAGAGCTAGTCGCCTCATCTAAAATAATAATTTCTGATTTTTTATATAAGGCTCTCGCAATACCAATTCTTTGACGTTGTCCGCCCGATAATCTCATGCCCCTCTCCCCGATAATTGTGTCAAACCCTTTCGGTAATGAATTTACAAAATCAAGTAATTGAGCTTTTTCAGCTGCATAATTGATCAAGTCATCACTAATTTCTTCCACGGGAAGTCCGAATGCTATATTTTCTTTTATTGAACTATCGGCTAAAAAAATAAATTGTGGGACATGTGAAATATGTGCTTTCCATGACCGGCAATTAGATTGATTAAGAACTATTCCATCAATAAAAATTGAACCTTTAGATGGCTCAAGAAGCCCCATAATAATATCTATTAACGTACTTTTTCCTCCTCCAGTTTTACCAATAAAGCCAACAATTTGACCTCTCTTAATTTCCAAATTAACTTTATGAAGGATCCATTGGTCATCTTTACTATATCTAAAAGAAATGTCTTTTAAAGTGATGGCTTTGCGAAAAAGAATATCTTTAGATCTGATATTTTTTTTAGGCATTTGTTGATTTAACAATAAAAGGATGTCATTTAGACCCGCCTTACCACTTTGCAAAGACGTCCAAGATACAAAAATTTGCTGCATAATCGGTAATAGTTTTTGAGCTGCCAGAGCTAACACTCCAAGAGAAGGCAAAATTGATTTTTCAGACCCGTCTGAACTTGAAAATTTATATGCTAATACTGCAATAAAAATGATAGCTGAACTTTCCATTATATACCTCGGACTTTGGCCCAAAAAATAGTTGAAACCCTGAGCCCTTCTTAATCCAAAATCTGCTTTTTTAAAATATCTCAAGAAAAAACTCTGACTTCCGTCAATCAAAATGTCTCTAATTCCACTCAAGCCCTCTTGTAAAGCTTTTATAAGTAGATTTTGATTATTAGAAATTGTCTCACCTTTTTTTTGCAGTACTTTTCTAATTAAAAAAACAATTAAAAAATAAAAAAGAGCGAAGAAAAATAAGGCTATTAAAGTAATCTTAGCATCTAAAAAAAGTAAAGTTAGAATCATGCTACTTGCAATCATCAGGGAGGACAAAATGTGCAATGTTGGTAATATAGCATTATAAATTACCGTATTTGTTTTAGTAGATATGGTCGCTATTACATTGCTTGTATTCCTAGATATATGAATAATGTAAGGCTGGTAAAGAGTTCTTTTGTATGCTTCATATGAAATATCCGAGCCTATGGAAATAGATAACTTTGTAGTAAGCCATAGCAAAAGCAATCTCATGAAAGCAACAAAAATTGATGAGAAAATTAGAATCAAAGTAGCTACTAAAAAAATATTTTCGCCGAAAACAGATTTAATATCAAAGTAACTTAATAGATATTTATATTCTGAGCTTTCTGGATAAATCAAAAGACCAAGAAAAGGAAAAACACTTCCAAGACTAATGATTTCTGCGAAAGAAGTTATAAACATGATAATTATTAGAAGCTTTAAGTAAAAACGTTTTTTCGGTAAAATATGTACCCACAAATCACTTAAAACTTCAATAATAGATCTGCTTTTAATCAATTAAGTGCCTTGAGTCGATATAATTAATCATTGATTTAAACTGACCTAATATCCTAATATTTTCATAAAATCATAATTATTATCGCAAATAAGGGTTAAAAATAGTATTAAAATTATCAAAAATGAAGAAAATTGACATTTAATTATGCTGAAAACGATTATAAAAAAAATAAATGGGTATTTGAACACTTGCCCTTCTTTTTCAAATAGATTATCAAGCCTGTTTCCGTTTTTAAATTTCATCAGATATTTTTTTTGGAATTGGCTGGCATCCAGAGATCCTTTTCTGTCAAAATTTTACATATCAAATAATTTGCCACTAAAAAAAATTGAAAAAAAATTTTTTAAACATGGCTTTCTCTTAATAGAAAATTTTCTAAATGTAAATGACCACAAGAAATTTTTAAAGCAAATATCGCTAATCAATCCAAATTTGAATTTTAAAAAAACTCATCAGATAATCACAATAAACTTACAAGATAAATTCTTCGTAAATTTGTTTACTAACAAAATAAATGTTTTTCTAAAAAAAATTGGCGCAACTCCAATAAAACTAAATAATTTGTCACTGGAAATAAATGCAATAAATGGTGCGGATACTCATGACCCCAATACAAAATTACATATAGATAGATTTATTCCGACTATAAAGATTTTTTATTTTCCTGATAAGGTTAAAGATAGTCCATTTGCGCTAATTCCCAATACCTCGATGATCGATAAATTAAGGCATCAAGAAATCTTAAAATCATTAAACAAAAAAAACAATATTCCATTCCAGCTTTCTAGGCTTTATATTAATAACTTTCCAAAAGAAAAAAAATTTTTAGTTAATGCCAACACACTTATAATTGCAGCAACCCATTGCATTCATCGAAGAGTGAATTTTAAGGGTAATTCAGGGATAAGACGATCTATAAGGATTGTTCCCTACGGAGAACTTTCTGGGAGAGGTAAATTACTAAAAAACTTAAATTTTCTTGGTACTTCTTAAATACTTTAAAGAAGATGAGATAGATAGGCAATCGTTTAAGGCATCATGCAATAAAGTTTTTTTATTTATTTTTAACAAGGAAGGTAAATTACCAGACACCAATTTAGATTCGGGTAAATTTAACTGCCTAGAAAGCAAGGGTCTAAAATTACGAAAAAGATTGAGATCGAACCTAAAAGGCACGCCTTTAAATTTACAATTTTCTCTAAGAACCTCCCCATCTGAGCCATTAAATATAACTAAAGAGTTGCTGGGTATAATTTTTTTCATTTTTTCAACTGCACTCCTAAAGCTTATACCCTTTTTTAAAAGAACTTTCCTGTTAATTTTTGTTAGCACTACAAAATATCTCGAAAGACGAAAAGAATTTTCAGGTCGAACATATAAGCAAATTTTCTCTAAGACCTCAAAATTCTTGGCATTAACCTTCACCAACCCAATCTGAACAATCTCTCTTCTTTCGGATCGTTTATTCCACTTTCTTCTAGCTGACCCTCTCCATGAGGTATACTCTAAATCAATTATTACTAATGTTCCGGAGCAAGGAAATATCTCTAGCGGGTTATCTTTCTTTAAGTTCTGAATAGGCAATCTTAGTTTGAAATCCCCACTAATTTTGAAAAATTTTCCTTATAGAATGAGAGTCTATCAACATCAAGAGTATCTGATTTTGTTGCACTCCTGAGTTGGCTATCTAAATTAATTTCAAAATCTGAAAACATATTCAAATTTAAAGCTTTAGAGTTCTGACCTGTTCCCATATAAGGGGTAAAGAAAGCAACCGTCACATTATCAGGAGCCAAAAGTTTATTGAATTCAATGGTCTCCAAAATAGAGCTTTCATTTTGTTCCGGAAATCCAATCACATTATAAGCAGTTCTTTTTATATTTGCTATTTTTAACAACCTAAATGCATTCAATATAGCATCTTGATTACTAAATCTATTCAAATTTTCCTCTCTAAAATTTTCCTCTGACAATTCGATTCCCATTCCAATTCCATCTACCTTAAGTCGTTTGAGAAGATTTATTGTTCCTATATTTATACCTTCAGCTCTCGTTTCAATATATAACATAATATTTAAATTGGAGTTTTCTAAAAGTAAAGCAAGTTCTTCAAGCACAGATTTTTTTATTGTCAGAAAATTCGTATCCTGACATCTAATTAGTTTAACTTTGTAGTTTTCATGAAGTATTTTTAATTCTTGAAAAATTTGTTTTGCAGATTTATTTCTTAAATAATTATTTGCTTTCTTAAGTCCGCCTTTACTTGTGTGCGTGTGAAAGTCATAATATTTTTGAATGACTGTTTCAACACAATAAGAGCAAGTAAATGGGCATCCTCGTGATAATTCGTAATCTACAGCTCTTAATATTTCTCCGTTGTATGGACGTAAAAAATTTATATCTTCAAATAATGAGTAATCGTAATGACCGATATCATCAAGGTTACTAATAATTTGTTGTTTTTGATTGCTTATTAATTTTTGGCCAGACCTAAAAGTAAGTCCCGGGACAAATTGAATTGTATTTGTCTTATAACTAGAAATAAAATCTAATAAAACAAACTCAGACTCACCAGTGATAAAGTAATTTATTTTATTATATTTTTCTGCTGTTTTTTTTACATCTGCTGTTGGTTGTAACCCAGCACAAATTATCACTGCATCTGTTTCAATTGGCTCGAGTAACTCATAGCCGTATTGAATAGCAGAATATTCGCCTTCACCATGTATATGAGATGAAATTGCACCGAAAAAAATAAACTCAGGCTTAATTTCATTAATGTAACTTTGTAAATCTTGGTGTACTGGATTTTTTTTATAATTTATAAAGCTCTCATAGCCAGAGTTTTTGTATTGATTATTTTTAGTATTAAATTCATTTTCAAAGTCTGACCAATTTTCATAAAACGTAGCATCAAATAAAAAAACCTCATGAAAGTTCTTTTTCAAAATTGCTGTATGACTCGCAATCCATATCGGCGTTATTCCTCTGCCCCACTTATTTGGATTTATTAATAAAATTCTAGCCATTTTTTTTCTCTGAGTTTAATATGAGATTAGCATCATTTAGTTCACTTTCATAATCTATATCTATAGATTCTGAATTTATTAGAAATGGGAGTATTTTGTCGCCTGTTATACTATTTTTTAAATAAATTGTTGATCTTCTAACCATATCTATAAACCCATCCTGTTGATAAACAATAGGAAGTATCTGTCTTGGTGCATTGTATGCCTCATAAATTTCAGACTTAATAATTGGTTCTAGAAAACCTTCTTTTAATGTCCACATTTTATAAGGACTAAATTTAACCTCAACAATAGCTCTTAGTGAATCAGCATTTGGATTATTCATAAAAAAACTTATGGCTTTATCTATCATATCAATATTTCTAATTGGGGTTGTTGGCCTTAGTTGCACAATAATTTCGGGTTTATAATCTTCTTTTGCGCTCAACCAGTCGAGGGCATGTTTTACATATTCATAATCTCTACTTAAATCATCGGCAATATCTTTTGGCCGTAAAAAGGGAGTTTCAGCTCCATAATTTCTTGATATAGAAGCTATCTCCTCAGAGTCAGTTGACACTATAGTCCTTGAGATTAATTTAGATTTTTTAGAGTGGATTATTGAGTGAGCTATCAGGGGAAGTTCAGCCAATAAACGTAGATTCTTGTTGGGGATACTTTTAGAGCCACTTCTTGCCGGAATAATTGCCAAAACGTCCATAATTAAGCCCGATTTAATTTAGATATATTAAGATTATATTTTAATATTACTTACAGATTAAAACGAATAAAAATTAATTAATTCATAAATCTTGAAATTTTTTATTTTCAGAGGGATTTATTGTTAAATAAATCCTTTACTTCTCATATCATTAAGTACAAGAAAACTTCCTAATATAGATAAGTGATCACCATCGAAGTAATATAAATCCTGATTACGTAATCCATAACATTGTGTGCCATCACAAAAAACTGGCAAAGTATCGTAGATACTTATATTTGGATGGGATTTTTTTAGGTTACCAACTATCTTGCGATATAATAACTGCCTACTCAAAACTTTTTCCAATCTATTGGTGCAACTAGATAATGGTTTATTAGTAAATCGAAATGGTCTATTGAAAAAACATAAGGAAGGATCCTGACCGAGCTCGGGAACGTCTATAACGAATATTATTTTCAACTTATTTTTTTCTAGTCTTGATATAAAATTTGAGTAGCCATTCTGAAACATATCAGCTTGACTTTCAGAACTTATATTATTTTTTGATTTGATTAAAAAGTTATTTTTATGCTGAATATCCTCACTTCTGAAATCTTCACCTGTGAAATAAAACGGCCCTCGTGTTGATAAAATTATAGTTTTAATAGATTTATTCTTGCTAATCAAATAGTCGACTTGATTAGCAAGAATATCGCAGGCCTTATTCTGTATATTGTTATTTCTAATCGAGTAGCCAACAAAAGGAACGCAACCATGAACTCCAATTAGTGCAGTATTGAGATTAAACATATCTTGATATACGGCGCTATTCAAAGCCATTGCATGGCTGTCTCCTACAAATAAAATTTCTGGGGTTGATGACTTACTCAAGCAAATAATTTGACTATCAACAGGATTAAACGCTAGTAATTTTTGGCAAGATCCATCAGATGTTCTAGTAATAGTCGGTTCTTTCTTATATTCAAGAAGTTGGTTTATTTTATTTATAGATTTCCTAAAGCCTAATCCGTCGAGTTGATAAGTTTGGTAACCAAAAAAACCAACGATGGTCATTATAATGATAAGTGCTAAAATTTTAGCTTTGTTTTGCTTACCAAAGCGCATCGGAGACTCAACTAGCTTATAAGTTAACCAAGCAAGCAAAATAGCTATACCTGCAGCCGCTATCCGGATATTACGATTAAGTATGTCGCCTTCAATAATTTTGATAAAAGTAAGCAAGGGCCAATGCCATAAGTACAAAGGAAAGCTGATTAAGCCAAACCAAACGACTATCTTATTAGATAGTATTTTTGAATTAATCCAGGCTTTAGGACCAGAAAAAATAATTAATGCAGCACCTAAAACTGGAATAACAGCCCACATTCCTGGAAAGCTTAGATCTTTAGTAATTAAATAAAATCCAAAAAATAGCAAGATCAAGCCTAAAATCGAGAGAGCATTGGTCAGCAACCACCCATCATTTTCTTTCTTGATATATAGACAATGCCAGGAAAACCAAAAATAAATTTTTAATTGAATATCAGTTAGTATATTTTTCCTATTCAGCCAAACTAATAAACTACCACTAAGCAATTCCCAAATTCTTGTTTGCGTTGAATAAAAGGTTGAAACCCTATCATAGTTAATGCCTTTGACATTAAGTATAAAAGAAATAACAGTTGCGATAATTGTAATTTTTAAAATATTGAAATTTAACTTCCAAGCAAACCATAATATTATTGGCCATAAAATATAAAATTGCCCTTCAACACCCAAACTCCATAAATGCTGCAATGGTTTAGTCTCAGAAACATTATCAAAATAACCAGATTCTCTCCAAAGTAATAAGTTTGAAGTAAAAGTAACACCACCAGTTATATGTTTACCTAATTGTTTAAACTCATGGGGCAACATTATGAACCAGCCTAAAACAAAGCAACTAATGATTACAGTCAAAAGTGCGGGAAAAATACGCTTAATTCTCCTTAAATAGAATTCAAAAAAACTAAATGTATCTTGATTGAAACTCTCATAAATAATTTTAGTTATGAGATAGCCAGAAATTACAAAGAAGATATCTACGCCAATAAACCCGCCTGGTATTAATCTAGGAAAAATATGAAATAACACCACAGATAAAACTGCAATTGCACGAAGTCCATCTATATGAGATTCGTATTTTGGGCGATATAAATTTTTTTTATTCAATTGGTATTTGTAAGCTATTATTTGGAGCAATATAGCATTATTTGAAATTAATTATCTGAAGAGCCATAATGGATAAAACTAAAATTATGTTGATTCTAAAATTTTAGTATCGGCATGGATGAGATAAGCGTTTTAATTAACAGACCATATAAAAACTTATCCAAATAACTTTAAGTTTCTTTTTTGACGTCGATTTTAAGTTTGGCAAAATAAATCAGAACATAAATTGCCAGAAAAAGCATGGTTGAAATCAAAATAAAAACTGGCTTTGTATATGTGAAGGTAATAGCAACAAGAGGAAATAGCCATAATACAGCTAGAATTGGCATTACTAATGAATTTGCTATTTTTTTATAGCTAGGAAGTGGCCTTAAAAAATAAAAAATTTTAAGATGCAAATGCTCTTTATCAGCATGATAAACAGGGACACCTTTTATCATACGTCGCAATAAACTAAAGACTACTTCGGTTGTAGGATAAATCAAAATAAGTACCGCTCCCCAAGGTGAGATTTCAGGGTGACGGCCAAAAAGAATAATGGTGAGCATGCCTGCTATCAAACCTAAACTATAAGCCCCTAGATCCCCTAAAAAAATTTGACCATAAGGGTAATTCATCAAGATAAAAGGAATGATAAGAAGTATCACGCTAAAAATTAAAGACAACATCGTAATATCAGCTGTTTTATAACTTAAGAATAAAAGTGCGCTTAATATAGATAAAGCAACTGCCCCACATAAGCCGTTCACCCCATCAATCAAATTCATACCGTTGGCGACAACTACCATACTTAAAATATAAAAAATGCTGATCCCGCCTTGAAAAAGAAGTATTTTTCCGATGAAGGGTATATCAGTCAATATGGGTAGTGGGCCTGTAAATTGGGCTCTAAATAACCAGCTTACAAATAGAAGTGCCAGTAATCGAATTGCGGGTTCAACATTATGAAAAAGATCCTCTTTAATTCCGATAAAAATAATTGGGATTAAACATATGAGTATCATTTTAAGAAGTTGCATACTTTCATTGGTATTGGAAAATACCACAAGAGAAGCCAGTGAAAAGATAAAAATGAAGCCACCCAATCTTGGGGTTTCATTTAAGTGGATTCGCTGAATAGCTTGGTAAGTTTTAAGGCCTAACTTTCTATAAAACTTTTTATGCCAAAGATATGCAACTATGCCATTTAAGGCTAATGAAATGCCCATAGAGATCAAAACTAGAGGATCAAACCACTGCATGATATGAAGATTCAAAGACATAATTTTAGCCCACAGTCATCTATAATTTAAAGGAAATAATTCACTCGATTTAAAACTTTGCCCCAAAAGATCTTTAGGTGATACTTGAATATTCAAATCTTTGGGCCATTTTATATTTAAAGTATTATCATTCCAAAGAATACAGCGCTCACTCTTAGGATGATAAAAGTCTGTTGTTTTATAAAGATACTCTGAAGTTTGAGATAATGTTAAGAAGCCATGTGCGAAACCTTCTGGGATATAAAGTTGCTTCTTGTTATCGCCAGATAATATTTCTGCAACATATTGCCCGTATGTGGGAGATGACTTTCTTATATCAACAGCTATATCTAAAACCTCACCTTTAATGACGCGGGTTAATTTACCTTGTGCATGAGGAGGTAATTGATAATGGAGCCCTCTTAATACCCCTTGAGATGACTTTGAATGATTATCCTGCACGAATGAAACATTTAATGAAGTTTCTTTTTTAAAAATATCCTCTCTAAAGCTTTCAAAAAAAAAGCCGCGCGAATCTTCAAATACGTGAGGTTCGATTAGAAGCACATCTGAAATACTTAAAGGAGTTACTTTCATATTTAAATAATTTTTCTTATAAAATGCATTTTAAGCATTGATCAGAGAAATTTTAATTAAAGCTGCTACTTCCTCTTCCCAATTAGGTAATTCTAGCATGAAGGTCTTTTTAATCTTTGTCGTGTCAAGTCTAGAGTTTATAGGGCGCTTCACAGATGTTGAGTATGCGTCACTTGAGATTGCATTTATATCTCGAGAAGTCATTGTCGTTTTTAGCCCTAAACGTATTGCTTCGTCAGTTATAAAACAAGCATATTGATACCAGTTAACTTCCCCTTCAAGAGCGACATGGTATGTCCCAAAATCTTTAAAATCAGCTTTGTTTAAAATAGTTTTTATAATGTTGTAAGTCAAATCTGCTAATGCATCAACTGAAGTCGGCGCACCTCTTTGATCACTCACAATATTTAAAGATGACTTTTCTTGAATAAGTTTTAATATCGTTTGCAAAAAATTCTGTCCACGGCTACTAAATACCCAGCTTGCTCTTAAGATAATATGTTTTTTGTGATTACGAATAGCTTCTTCGCCTTCCCATTTAGTTTGACCATAAATAGATTGAGGATTGGTTTTATCAGTTTCTACATAAGGCTCATTTTTTAAACCGTCAAATACATAATCTGTTGAAAAATGAATTATAGGGATATTAAGTTGAGATGCTTTTTCTGCTAAAACCTTGGGGCCTTCTGTGTTTACTTTGTATGCCAATTCAATTTCTATCTCTGCCTTATCAACCCCTGTGTAAGCGGCAGCATTAATAATAATATCGGGTTTAATTTTTTCAATAAATGCTCTAATTGCATCAGGGTTTTCTAAATTAAGCTCATTGCGATCGGTCGCAATAACCTCCCCTAACGGTACTAATTTTTTATGTAATGCGAAGCCAACCTGACCATCTTTGCCTGTGAGTAAGATTTTCATGAATACTGCTTTTGAACCCAATCTTGGTATTCGCCAGACACAATATGGCTCATCCAAGTTTCATTATCTAAATACCATAGAACTGTTTTGCGAAGTCCTGTCTCAAAACTTTCTTGGGGTTGCCAGTTGATTTCGCTTCTTAATTTTGAAGCGTCAATCGCATATCGTTTATCGTGGCCGGGCCTATCTTTCACGAAAGTGATTTGCTCAGTATAACTTTTACCATCTGATTTTGGTTTTAATTCATCTAGGATCGCGCATAGAGTTTCAACGACTTCTAAATTTGTTTTTTCATTGCATCCACCGACGTTATAAGTTTCGCCAATTTGACTATGCTTTAAAATTTCACGAATGGCAGTGCAATGATCTTTCACATAGAGCCAATCTCGAATCTGTTGGCCATCACCATAAATAGGCAAAGGTTTACCCTGTAAAGCATTCAAGATACATAAAGGGATTAATTTTTCTGGAAATTGGTATGGGCCATAATTATTGGCAGAATTCACTGTAAGGACTGGCAATTTATAAGTCTGAAACCATGCGCGAACTAAATGATCACTTGCAGCTTTACTAGCGCTGTATGGGCTATTAGGCTTATATGGGTCGCTTTCATTTGAAGGGGGGTCAGTAAAATTGAGTGATCCATATACTTCATCTGAGGATATATGCAGAAAACGAAAATCTTGTTTTAAATTTTGATCTAAACCATTCCAATAACCTCTTGCTGATTCAAGTAAGTTGTAAGTGCCGACAATATTGGTCTCGATAAAATCTTTTGATTCATGAATTGATCGATCCACATGGCTTTCAGCAGCAAAGTTTACAATTGCTCTTACCTGGTATTTTTTTAAGAGCTCTGAAACAAGACTAGGATCTCCAATACTACCTTTTACAAAATGATGATGAAGATTGTTAACTAAAGAAGATAGGTTTTGGAGATTTCCTGAGTAGGTTAGCAAATCTAGAGAGACCACATTTTCAGTCGATTGATCTAACCAATCCAATACAAAATTAGAGCCAATAAAACCTGCGGCGCCTGTCACGAGAATAGTCATAAGGTAATTTTATCATTACGACCGAGGCTTAAGGTTTTAAGAGCTTTTAATAAAAATATTTTTTAAGGGCCTCTTATTTTAAATTCTATTAATTTATAAATTGTTCAAAAAAAAGATAAAAATAAATTTTATGTACGACACCTAGGAAATATAAGGCATCCCGCCTTTTTAAATTAGGAATTGTAAAGTTAAACTTTACTATAAGTCCTTGATTTACTTGAAATTTTTTACATCGTCCCCATATTAAAATGACTAGCAAATAAGTGCTAGGAATATAAATTTAAGGAGAAATTACAATGGCAACTGAAGCACAAATGAGAGCGAATCAACAAAACGCTCAAAAATCTACAGGTCCTACCTCAATCGAGGGTAAAAAGAAATCCAGCATGAACGCCGTCACCCACGGCATTTTTTCCAACATCGCCATCCTTCCTGGCGAAGACGAAGCCTTTATACAAAAACTCCGTGAGGATATCTTGGCTACCTACCAACCCCAAGACACGATGGAGCGGTGTTTAGTAGATCGCATTTATATCGCCATGTTGAGACAAGTTCGTCTTTGTCAGGCAGAGGGCGCAAAGCTAAGAATGTCCATGCGACCCGAGATCTTGGCTGAAAGTCTCTCTCAAATCTTACGCCACTCCACCATCAGACGCTTTAAAGGGGATGATCTCTCAGGTGAAATGGAGTCTACTTACCAGTTCTATCTCAAGGTCATTGAAGAACTTAAGCCCTATCCACTCATCGATAATTTCCCTTCGCTTGGACTCATTGAAAGGAACATGTACAAAACCTTTGTGCTCTTAAAAAATAAGGCAAATGATTACCAAATGTCATGGGAGAAGTTTAGAGAAGATCTCAATCAGATCATGAAAGCACTTCGTGAGATCAAGAAGGAAGCCAATAACTACGTCGCCTCAAATAAGGATATTCATGTTGCACATGGTCTTCTCGAAGACATGAAGATCATCCATCGTATCCCTCAAGGCGTTGATATCACCCTCATGACAAAGTACCAAGTGCAACTCGATAACGATCTCTACCGCGCAATGGACGTATTAAAAAAATATCGTGAAAATAAAGCTAAGCTCATTGAGGGTGAGCTAGTAGATGATGGGGATGAAATTGAAAAGGCGGCTTAATATCTTTACCAAGAGCTCAATGAAAAAAAAGTTATAATTTGATAACTAATTTATTAACTGGATTGAGCATTGAAATCTACTGCCGAACGCGTTGAATACATGATGCAAGCGCTTAAGATTAAAGAGCAAACTGAGTTTGGGCTTTTATGTGGGGCATCAAAAAGTGTCGTATATCAATGGCTTACAGGAAGAATCAAAAGTATTGATGCTAAATATGCTTTTAAACTTGAAGACTCAACTCCTTTCTCGGCTCGTTGGATCATGCTGGGTGAAGGTAAGATAAAAAAATAATAATATTTGCAAGTGCAACAATTTTTAAGCCACTTCTTAAGTGGCTTTTTTATTAATTAATAGTATAGATTTCTTTACTTTATTAGTATAGTATAGTCTACTATACTTTAGTAACTCTTAAAACGGCAATCAAATAATGAAACAAGAATCATGGATAACCATTAAGTATAGGAACGATAGCTTTGACGTGAAATGGTCAGAAACAGATCAACAAATTAAAGAGGTCAGATCTATTGATAGCGAAATAAATATAGCTTCCCTTTTGAGCTTAGAAGTTAAAAGAGAAATTCAAAACATCATCACTAATCGAGGAACTCATCATGCAATATAAAGAGTTAAGAAAAATTAACGTCAGCCAATATATCGAGAAAAAGAATGGGCTCTCTTATCTTTCTTGGTCATGGGCACTCGATCAACTGCTACAACTCGACAATGATGCAACATGGGAATACTTAGAGCCTAAAAAATTTGGTGAAAGCTTGATGGTGTTTTGTAAGGTCACTGCGTTCGGCAAATCAAGAACTGCTCAACTCCCTGTGATGGATTTTAGAAACCGCGCGATATTAAATCCAAACGCCTATGAAGTGAATACCGCCATGCAAAGATGTTTAGCTAAAGCTATATCGCTTCATGGTATCGGGCTATACATCTATGCGGGCGAAGATCTTCCGATAGCTGATCAAACTCAGGCGTCTGATAATCCTCTTATACTTATCGCCCAGGAGGTCACAAATCTAATTAAGTTAGGCCAAATTAAATCAGCGCATGAAAGATGCGAGGGATTAAATCAGACAGATAAATTAGGCGTTTGGTCTTTATTAAACGCTAAAACAAAATTAGCGCTTAAAAAATATCTAGAAGCCTAAATTATTTGGTGGAGCTGGGGGGAATCGAACCCCCGTCCGTAAGCACTCTACAGAGAGTTCTACATGTTTAGCTATCGTTGTTTTTGTTTAACGGTTCAATCACCAACGAGCAAGCAATTTCGCCGCGAGTCAC
>JACCDP010068680.1_pt1 | contig 36109 bp, 32 predicted proteins | sample 7445841 | NCBI WGS metagenome assembly JACCDP01 (sample SAMN15323441, study PRJNA562643) | freshwater metagenome | isolation source: river surface water | place: USA:Blue River Watershed | collected 2017-08-17 | reverse complement strand
TTTAGAAGTAGTTAGACCGTTAATGTACAGTCATTATCCATATAATACGTTGAGTTTATTTTACTCAATTCATCAAGCACACTTATTAACTATGTCATATAAACACGAACATAATATTACATTTGATTATGTAATTCGTATGAGGAGTGATCTGGTATTGAAGGCATCTTTAAATTTGTCCAACTTGAATAAAGATGTAGTCACATTGTTCGACGCAGCACCTCACCAGGGTGACCTTGGTAAATATACAATTCATGATCAATTTGCAGTAGGTAACGAAAAAAATATGACGATATATACGGATATCTTTGTGTATTTACCAGTTTATTATTTTATATTTAAATTAGATTGGATAAGTGAAATATTATTAGGTTTCCATCTACAATATAATAATATTGCTATTCAAAAGATACCACGATTGTATGAATTATTAAGATATTCAGATAGACTACCGGGTAGTGTTGGACGACCAACAAGATAGGTTCATTATATTTGCAATATATGGATATAAAAGCATAAAACATTACATAATATAAACATTTAAATATTATGTCATTTACATTTGTTACAGCGTTATATAATATTAACCGAGAACAATACGACAACCGTAATTATACACATTATCGTGAATGGTTTTCTAGAACACTGACTATACCAGTACCTATGATAATTTATACAGAAGAATGTAATCGCGATATAATAGAAATAACACGTGAGAAATTACCGACGAAGGTTATATATACGAAATTAGAAGAAACTCCATTTTATTATACACGAGATACGGTTCGTAATATCATTCAGAATAGTAAATTTAAATCCAAAATACAACATCCAAATGGATTAGAAAACCGTTGTTATGATTATATTCCAATTGTAAATAGTAAATTCGTCTGGATGTTAGATGCAATAAACGAAAATTATTTTAATACAGATATGTATTTTTGGATTGATGCTGGATTAAGCCGATTTCTGCATTTTGATATAAGTGAACCATCATTCAATATGAATTTAATAAATGATTTACACCAAAATGAACGTATATTTATTCAAATAGGGAAGGAAAAGGAATTGGTTGATTTACTTAATGGAAAGATTACATTCGATGAGAGTATTGGTAAAAATATTAATTTTATGATGGCTGGTTTCTGGGGTGGTAATTTGAAATTGATTAAAGATATATGCAAACAAGGGTCAGATATGTATATAAAAGAATATATTGAAAAAGAAAGAGTGGATAATGAACAAGTGATATTTGGCAGTATTATGCGTATTTATATTAAAAAATTACACTTAATTCGCCAGCATCCAGCACAAGAATGTATTAATTATTATGTATTTTGTGGTAAAATATAATCAAATTTCAGTACAGATTATATTTTACAAATATTTTCAACGTATTTATGTACAAGTATATCCCAAGAAAAATGTTGCATTGCGTATTGTCGTATTTCCTTGTATAAATGTTGTTTCTTTCTATTCTTGTTAACTACGTGTTCAATATACGACAAATCATTTAACTTGTCATCGCTAATTATATCAATAAATGGCAGTGATAAATCTAAATCATCTGCGCTATGTTTATTTATAACAATCGGTAGCCCTGCCATAAGTGCTTCTTTTAATACAAGAGGTGTTCCATTTTCACCTGTGCTCAACAGTAACATATTTCCATGATTTGATAAGATGTTTAATAATTCAGGTCGGGTTGGTTCTCCCTTATATTGTTCTAATTTGTTGAAAGTATCGTCAGTGCAACGTCCGTAAAAATTAATGTTCGGCAAATTTTTATATAAATGCTGACATTTTCGTTGTTCTATTTTTCCAAGATAAATGGTTTTGTTAGATAGATTTTTATTTTTCTCGTCGATAACAGTTATATCATTAGAATTTGCCCCATTATACATAAGGACGATTTTATCTGAATTTAAACTGAATATCTGAAACATATTATAGTCCTTTTTTGATAAAGCAAAAATTGTATGATTGTTATTCTCGCATATAGATTGAAAAATGTTACTATAACCGTCTGACATATGTTTTTCCGGTTGATCAATATATGGATAATGACTAGTAATTCCTACCTTTTTACAAGTTAAGAATGGAAGAATATGATATAGGCAGTCATAATGTAAATGTACAAAGTCATAGTTGCCTGAATTAATTTCTGCAATTAACTGTTGACAATAAGACGAGTTCGTATCATTTTGTTCTCTGCTATTCTGTCTTAACTTATTTACAATTTTTACTTCGTGACCTTGGTTCAACAATTCAGTGAAGTAATCCCATATTAAAATTTCTACGGCTCCCCATCCTGGTGGTGGGATTGGCATAATGCCTGGTCCGACTAAACAAATTTTCATAATACAAATGATACCAGAATACTATTTAACTACTTTCGTATAAGTTTATTATAAGTTTGAATGATACTTTTCCAAGAGAAATACTTTAATCCATATTCACGTATCTCATCTCGTTTTTTCACACTAATTAATCTGTTTTTTGAAATTTCATTGTCTACGTAATTTAAATCCAATAATTTGTCATTCGGTATTACAGTAATAAAATCTTTTGTTAAATCTAAATTTGCAGATGCACATTCACTTATAACGACACCTAACCCACATATAAGCGCTTCTTTTACTACAAGAGGGTCTGCCTCACCGTCAGAAAGCAATATTAGATTAGCATAATTTGTTAAATTTTTATATAGGATATCTTTTGTCCATTCCCCAAGGTAATGAGGTTTTGTAATATCAAAGTTTGAGTTGTGATAATTTCCCACAAAATCAATATTGTTTAATGTTTGATAGACCCATTGTTTTTTTCGTTCTTCAATTTTTGCTAGATATATTGATTTGTTTGCATATAACGGTTGGGCGTGATAGATAAATGCGTCTTCTCGTGCGCCGTTGTGTAAAATGTTAATACGATTACTCGGAAAACCATATTTAACATAGATATCTTTTATACTTGATGATATAACATTCAAATATATACGTTCTTTATTTAATAATGCGTGTTTAAATACGTTATGAAAATACCACGATTGGCTGGTTTCAAACGTAGGGTGAGTGATATATGCATAATGCGATGTGTAAAAGATTTTAGTACATTTTAAATAAGGGGTTATTATAACGTGGTCGTCGTACATTATATGAACTAAGTCGTAATCAACTGCATTTACTTGGTGAATAACTTGGTTTAAATCTTTGTTGTTAATGATTGTAATGTCGTGTTCACTTTTTAAATTAATATAATAATCCCAAATAACTGATTCCACTGCACCCCATCCATCTGGTGGTATGGGCTTATATCCTGGACCAACTATACAGATTTTCATATATTATTAAACGTAATTAAGTATTTATGTCAATTGCATTATGATATATATCGTGGATGGTGTAATTATGCATTTAGAACAATATGTGTAATTTTACACATTTTTGCACTGAAATATATTCACAATTACAACAATACAATTTGTAATTGTCAAATAATATAACCTAAAATTGTATATCATTAGAAAGAAAATGAATAAAGTTATTCATAATAAATCTTTATCGTTTTCATTATATCCAACGGCATATTACAAATTTTCATAAATTAGTTCAATAATTTCGTGCGACTTCATACTGTTGTCAGATTTTATTTTATTTAATAATTTCATGTTAACCAATTCTGGATGGACATACCAATCTTCGTATGGTTTATAAGAACCTTCCCATAAAACTGATACATTTGGAAAAGCCAATATATAACCTCTGTCTGATAATATTTTTCTTGATATAGTTTGTGTATCAAAATAATTTCCTCTATAAATATCGTGTTCAAATGTTATTGTTGCAAATTTATATTTATCAAAAATAGTATCATTTAATAATAACAACGTGTCTAACGTCGACTTATTGTCAACATCTAAATCTATTTGCAAATAGTCGATGTTTACTGGGAAATTATTATTATCTAAAAACTCTCTATAATTTATTGTTCGTGCATCGTTTATTATATACATAGAACGTGGTCTATGTATTTTATATAATAGTTCAAATGACTTGTCGTACTCAACCATTAATCCTTTCCAGTTATATTTGTTTTCTAAAAGAAAAGTGTTGTTATGTATGACTGGGTGATTTGAACCAATTTCTACGAAATACCCATTGAATTTGTTAATTAATGCTTCAACAAACAAATCTTGTGCAGACTGACTATAAGTGTTCATATACGCATTATAAATTATATTTATACGTATTTATATGATTTCAATATATAATATAAGATTAAGTAATAAGGAAAATATTGGATATAGAAACAAGAACGCTTAAATGAATTTTGTATTTCGTCTTTCACCTCTTCAATAAAAAGAAGAGGAAAAGGTAAGTTATAATATTACTGAATATGATGCTTCCAGCCACAAAATTTTAATTTTTACTCGGTGTAATCAGTTAAACTAATTCTGATAAAATATTATCAATAGAAATCATTGGCGTCCAACCGAATTCTTTTAATTTATTTGGTTGACCTCTAATATTTATTTTAGTTGTATCACCTCCTAATAACGTGTCATTCATTATAACAACATCTAATCCTGTTTTCTTTTCACATAATATATTTTCTTTGATATTCAATTCTACTCCATAGATTGAATATAATTTAACAACTAAATCAATAATTTGATGGCTTTCTGAATTACATATTAGATATGTATCGCCATTTTGCTGAGAAACAATTGTATGAATTGCATTCGCAACATCTGATGCGTGTAAAATATTTCGGTATGAGTCTAAATTTCCGACTTGCAATGTAGTTTTGTTTCCAGCATTCCATTCCTTAATATGAGCAGAAATTTTATTTAATAAAAACACCGGTTTTTTTAATGGCGATTCAGTCGTAAAGATAATTCCGTTAGAAAATGGCAATCCATATGTATTTCTATAAAAATCAATCATAGAATGCCCCATTATTTTTGCAATCGAATATGGGTGCAAGTGATACATATTGTGGTCATCTTCCATCACTTCATAATCAATATGCCCTTTATAGATTTCGCTGCTGGACGCGTTAAATAACTTTGTTTTCCATCCTTTTCTGTGTATAATCTCACATAATGTTGCAGTTAATAGTCCGTTGCATTGTAATGTTTCTAAGGGATGTTTAAACGCATAATGAGAACTTGATATAGATGCAAGATGAACAATTGCATCAGGTTTAATAATAGATAAAGTATGTTCTAGTTCACTCGTATTATTCATATCAAAATATAATTTGGTCATGTTTGATTCGTTATTTTGTTCCGACCGGCTAATTCCATATAAATTATAATCAGTGCATCGCGCTTTCACATAATGTGCAATCATGCCATCACATCCAGTAATCAGCATCTTCGGTTTTGATCCCACAATCTCAAAATGCGGAAACGGGAAAACGAATTGTCCACCAGCATCTAAAAACGCCTGTTCACGAACAAGAATCTCTTGTCTAAAATGCCACGGTAATACTAACAGATAATCTGGTGGGTTTTCCCTCATCGTTTCCTCACCAATAATAGCAATTCCAGTATTTGTCATTTTACCAATTTTTTTGGGGTTTCTTTCTACGGCATATTTAATATCAGATTCGCCAATATTTGCATATTGAAGCAAACAGTTTCCTTTGGTTGATGCACCATAAATGTAGATTTTTTTCCCGTTTTTATTAACAATGTCTATAAAATCACGTAAGCGTTTTACTTCAATATCACAAGCAGACATAAAATTTTCAAATACATCATCGTTTAACAAACCATACTCAATCTCGTCGTTCAATATTTTATTAATTAGTTCAACATTTTCATTATATACAGTAGAATTGTTCTTTGCGAAATAAACTCTAAAACTCCCACCGTTGCAATCATTAAATTTTACGTCGATAATTTTTAAATTAGCCCGATCAGCGATGTCTTTAACCTGGTGCAATGAATAATATTCCAAATGTTCATGGCAAATTGTATCAATGCTATTTGTTTTTAACATGGATAATATATAACTCTGTTCACACGTCCATATGCCATTATCATCTAATATAGAATAAATATCTTTTGCAAATTGTACTGGGTCAGGTAAATCATAAAACATGGAAATTGATGAAACCATCTTACATTTAATGTCGCCATAAACGTTTGTAAAAGTTTCAAACGTAAAATATGTAGGAATTAACTCTACTTCTCCATAAAATTCTTTAAATTGATTTCCAGTAGGGTCTACTCCGATACGTTTAAGCTTATTGGAATAATATTGCAACATAGTAGAATCATTGCTGCCTATGTCTACGATAGTGTCTCCATCTTGCAAATTTGCAATTGATAGAATTTCTAATTGATAGTTTTTTAAGTGTTCTCGCATGGTATTGCTAATGCCAGAACGATATCCGTATTCATATTCATATAGTTCAGATGAAAAAGTTGTCTGCAATAACTGCAATAATCTACATTCTTTGCATACACAAAGGTCAATTTGAGTTTTGGGTGTAGTAAAATCACCGTAATTAGGAAAACGAGATGTTATATATTGTTCTCCCAATGATATTACTGTTTTTAGATTATTTGATGCACAAATGCGACATGTTTGAATAATTGACACACAACTCATTTAAAACGATATAATATATAATATCAATACTTTTTAAGTAATTACTTAAAAACTTTATGTTATAATTACATAAATGAATAAGCATCAAGTGTTGTTTTTAAATCATAAGGAGCAAGCGTGTGGCGTTTACCAATATGGGATTAGAATATATGATATATTAAAAAAGTCTCCTCTTGTTAGTTATATATATTGTGAAATTTCAGAACACGACGAATATGTTAAGTGTTTAACGACTTATCAACATAGTAAAATAATTTATAACTATAACTCAGCTACAATGCCTTGGTTAAACTCAACCAACATTCAAAAGATTGTGAAAAATATTGCGATACCACACGAAAGTGAATATACAATGTTTGACATTATTTTAAACATAAATCCGGCGGAACCAGAAAGATTAAATTATTATTCTATTCCTCGTCCAATTTATGAAAATGTGCAAAATTTAATCGACAATTACAAAATAGAAGATATTGAGATAGAAAATTTCATAGATTATAAAAAGGAAAATACACCCATTTTCGGGTCATTTGGATTTGGGTTCCATAATAAAGGTTTTGACAAAGTAGTTGAGATTGTTAATACGTTTTGTAACCGCGCAATAATTAAACTGTTAATTACGACACCTAAATTTGCAGGTGAAGACTTTGAAACAAATTTTGTCAAATTAATAAAACGCGTAGAGACACTAAAAAAACCAGGTGTTGACATAATAATTTTTCGTAAATTTTTTACAAATGAAGAATTGTTGAAATTTTTATCTTCTAATACTGCTAATATTTTTTTGTATGATCCAATGGTTGGACGTGGCATATCTAGCACAATTGATTATGCAATATCAGTGAATGTACCGATAGTTATTTCCGATAGTTATATGTTTCGTCATATTTATTCTGACGAAATATGCATATATAAAAACAATTTGGTAGATTGTATAAATAATTATAGGCGAATATTGCCAACATTATTATCAAAATATAGACATAAACACTTAATAGAAAAAGTTGATAGTATTGTTACTGATACTTATAAAATTTATAATGCCACTTATATTGAAAATTATAAAGTAGAAGTCTCAATCGGTGAAATTATAGATAAATATAGTATTTTAGATTTAAAAACGAAATATATAAAAGATGAAGCAAAGTTAGTAGAAATTAATAAAGAAATGAACATTTTGATAGAAAATGTAGATATAAAAAAATATCCTTATTTATACAACTTGTTATTGCATATAAATGAGTTAATCTGGTTAGATACAGAGATAATAAAAGGTTTGGTGTTTGATAGTCTAGATTACAGTAATGTTGTGATATTTGCAGAGACTTCTAATAGAATATTTGAGAATAATCAGAAGCGTTTCAGATTAAAAAACTATTTTAATATTTTTCAACAATCAAATGTCAAAGAACAAAAAAGTTACAATCAAACAAATTGTTTTATTAAGATTTCGAATGAGGAAGAAATATATAATAAAATCCCAGAGTTGAACTATCTATTTATTTCTTATGACGTCGTTTATATTTGCATAGATTATGCTGAAATTATAAATAAAATATTTATAAACCCAAATATTAAGTTTGTAAGTTCGTTGTATCCCGACGATAACTCACATAATGATAATTCAACAAACAAAATTAAAGAATATAATATTTCGTCGTTTTCTATATCGGACGATATTAGAACTGTTTATGAGTATGAACCAATACGATATATTTCGGCTGGTAGACTTGGCGATTTTTTAAACCAACTATCAGTTGTTTGCGAAAAATTTTATGAAACTGGCCGAAGGGGAATATTATACATTGTTGATAAAGAATTTGTGCATCATCCCGTACAACATACATATATTGATACACACGATACTATTCTTAACCAAAAATATATAAAAAATTATCACATATATAACGGTGAGCCATTTGATATTAACTTATCTTCATGGAGAAACAATTTTAATTATTTAGAAAATTTTAAAGTGGTTTTTAATGTTAATTATAACATAGATTGGGCTAGGCACAATTGGCTCACTGGAAATTTTGACAGTAAATGGGCTAATACAAATATTATATATATAACACCATACAGATTTTTAAGTGAAAACTCTTTTCAAAGATTAAAAACAGTTATTAATAAAGATTTTGTATTTATTACGATGAATAAAGCAGACTATAATTATTTTATTACACATACAGGTTTTTCAATTGATTGTTATTTAATGAATTCATTTGATGAATTGGTTACAATTATTAATTCTTGTAAACTAGCATACTTTGGAATGACATCATTTGCAGTTATTGCAAATGCGTTAAAAAAACCACAAATTTTGTTAGGAATGCCTTGTCCAGATTACAATCTTAATAAATTCTTGGGTATACTGCCTAACATAGTAGATGAATTTGTATAAGTGTATACATAAGTTACTATGTTCGCACGAACGCATCAAAAATGATTATTCGGTAAACCAGTAAAGGCAGTGAACAAACCACGCGGGTCAAATTAATTATTTTGATGATATGATGAATTCACAATAAAGTCATTCATGTTATTTTTTTTATAAACATATTATATATTTTAGCATAAATGGATTTACAGATGAATAATCAATTATATGGCGTACATCAAGGAGTTCATTATGGACAAAATGAACGTGTAGATGAATTAAATAACCGTATTAGTTCTCGGTTTGTCTCGGATTCGCCCCTTGAACCAAACTTTGACCCTCGCCCGGTGTCTACCAAATACGCTGTGTTCCCGGTGATAAATCGTAGAAAAATGGTGGATGAGCCTAGCATACCATATCCTGCATACCATCAACATATTAATTTCACGCCCGCCAGTAGTCGCGGTCCGTCTGCCGGATATAGAAGCAATGTAGATGTGGAAAATAGTTTACGTAATCAAGAGTATGCATTGCAACACGGAGCCGAACAGAATGTCTATGTTCCTGCTTCTACTAGCGACCTATATAGAACAACAGTAGTGTCTTCTCCATCTGTACAACCCTATCCTCGTTTGTTTGAACAACACCAATTTAGTGCGATGCCTCATCCGAATGTGGAGAACAGCATTATTGGCAGGGAACAGTTTTATAATCATACACGAACACAATTACGTAACGCAGTTTAGTGATATGTAAAGAACATAAAAATATATATTTTATTATATAATAACACCTATATGATAAAATACTTCGGTTCACTTTTATCTTCAAACAATACAAATAACGTTGTATTAAAATATTTATTAACGGTAGCAATCGGATATGCAGTATATAGTAACTATAAATCAAAAGACAAACGAAATAAACAGAGTGAAGGTTTTCATCAAAAAGAACCATTTGTTTTGAAACGCAATGCGGATGTATATGATGATTTTTACACAGAAATATATGATAATTTACACGATACGAAGAAACGTTCTCAATGGGAGTTAATGAAATTATTAAAATATACAGTACTTGATACACGAAACAGTGTTATATTAGATGTGGGTAGCGGTACCGGATACACGGTAAATGAATTGACGTCTGCCGGTTATAAGGCATATGGCATAGATAATTCAAAAGAGATGGTAAAGTATGCGGAAACTACATATCCGAACATTGAAGTGATATGTGAAAACGTAGAAAATCCATTAACCTTTGAAAAAGATACCTTTACACACGTATTATGCACCCATTTTACAATCTATCAAATGAAAAACAAAGAAAAGTTTTTTAAAAATTGTTATCATTGGATGAAACCGAATGGATATTTATTCTTACATTTGGTAGATAGAAAAAGGTTCAATTTAACGAAACCGAAATTTGGTGATGAAATTGAATGGAAACCTTTATATGATAACACGACACGTGTTACAAAAATTACAATGGATTATGACGATTTTAAATACACTGCTGGGTATAACTTTCCGGTGAATTTAGAAGAAACGAATATAGTTACTAAGATTGAAACATTTAAGGATAAAGAAACATCTCATATACGTCAAAATGAAGAGGTGCTCTATATGGAAGATATACGACCCATTTTGAATATAGCAAATAAATGTGGTTTTATTTTCCACGCAAAAGTAGATATGAGCGACTGCAACGGAGACGACAATCAGTATTTATACATAATGGAACGCCAACATTAACCAAGTTACCGATAAAAATCGTAAAACATTTACCCGAATATATTAGAGTGTGATATGCTTCAATATATTCTAGCAACAACCATTTTTTTCTTTATAGTGTTCTTCGTCTATATAAAAATTAAATATCCGTTTTGGAACAATCAACCCGTGTTTCATACATACGACTATTGGCGATATTTTTACAGTACGCCGTTTATTATACATCGTTATCGTCCCGTCAAAACGAAGTTTTGTGATTTTACCAGTGTTGTTACGAAGAATTTGTCTGAATATACGGATGAAAATATAGGAGAACTTACGAACTTATTGCAATGTTATTATGTATCATCCGACCGTATATTGCATACAATTAGCGCCCAAAATATAAAAACGATTTTATCTGGAATAGGTGAACCAAGTTACATTTCAATGCATTATGAAAAAATACTGAATAAACCCACATTTAATGACGAGATTAGCACCATAATGCGACCTACCGGGTGTATTACTTCGCGCGCATTTAAAATGTATTATCGTCCAACGTTGAAAGAACCAATGTATTCAGAACTGCCATTATATTATGTAGATTATATTTGCGTCCAACGAGAACAAGACGTTCGTACAATCACACGTAAAATGTACCAAACACACGAATATAATCAACGTACATTGAACCCAAATATTTCAGTTTCGCTATTTAAAAAGGAAATAGACTTGTTTGAAGGAGTGGTTCCATTTATTCGTTACAATGCAGAAACGTATTATATGCGTAAAAATAAATTGCCGGTTCTCCCAAATACGTTTCATATTGTACCAATAAATAACGACAACATAGATATACTAACGGATTTTCTAGATATACAAAGCCATCTGCGGTTTGATAATCAGCCGTGTTTATACGATATATTTATTACACAACATAGCGGGTATTACTTGTCGCTCATTAATGATAAGCAGTTATATGTGTATTGCTTGCGAAGTGAAGGACACGTATATGGTTTATATTTTTTTAAAGATACAAAAACACAATATGACGATATTGACGGTAATACATTGCAGTGCATAGCAAGTGTAATGAATTCAGACGCGGAAGAAATATTCTATCATGGATTTTTACATAGTCTAGATGATATAATGAAGACCTCCAAGTATAAAATGCTGATCATTGAAGGGATATCTAACAATACAAATATATTACGTAATTGGAGAACCCGAAACACACCGATATTTACGAATGAAACAGCCTATTATTTGTATAATTTTGTGTACCCGTGTTCTCCTATTCCTTCTGAAAAATGTCTGATATTAACCGTTTAGAGTAACGACGCAAATACAATATCGTGAAAATAACATAAAATATTATCGGTACAATATACAAAATGTTGAAGATTGCGATTGTTTATACTGATAAAATACCCGAATATGGAGAACATCTAGAATATATGAACAGTTCAGGTATAACATTGCACAATACAGATTGTTATTTGGTATTGGGTCAAGAATACAACGAAGATGTACAAGGATTTATCGCAAAAAGTATGTACAATAGCACGACTGTTTCGGTTATACCCTTTAAGGATTTACCTGTATACCAGCAAACATACAATGATATTGACGAACGCACCATATGTATGTCAAACTTTTATAAAAACAAAGCTGCTGATTTAATAGAACAAACGAAGAAAGACTACGGAATGGTCATATATACACATACGAATGTTCTCAATATAGTAAGAACAAATTGGAAATTATTATACGATGAAATAACGACGACTAACGGATTGTATATTAACCACGACAAAACATTTGTATGTGGGTCACAAGATACAATGAGTAAATATTTTCAAAATATGTTACCGACAGATTATAAGACAATTTTATTAGATTTAAATACCGTGAGTAAAACGTCTATCATAGAGAAATACAACGTACTGTATGGGTTTCGTGGCTTAGAAGAAACGTGCGATTCTGAACGATATACTGAACGTTTACCGGATGAAACCAAAAGTTATTCGTTTGAAAATATGAAACCGTATGATACTGTATATTTTAGTAATTTAAGTCTTAGAAAGATATACAAACAACTCAGACAAATAGTTACAAAACCATTTATTTTAGTTACCGGAGAGGGAGATTGCGAATGCCCAAACCAAATATTTGAAACGAACAGTGAGTTTGAAGACTTTATTCATTGGGACAAATTAAAACATTGGTTTTGCCAAAATATATTAATAACACATCCGAAAATAACATTGATACCACTCGGATTAGATTACCATACAATGATGTATTATTCTCATCTACGAGGAGACCGCGGACCTAAAATAACTCCGATAGAACAAGAGATGCAATTAATGGATTTGCGTAAAAGAATGAAACCATTCTGGGAAAGAATTCCGGTTTGCTATGGTAATTTTCAATTCCTAACAACAACCAAATACAGCACAGATAGGATAGATGCTATTAAAAAAATTCCATCTAATGCAATTTATTATGATTGTAAACATCAAAGAAAACAAACCTTTATAAATCAAACATCGTTTGCATATGTTGCATCTCCATTCGGACAGGACTATGAATGCATTCGTACTTGGGAAGCATTATGTCTAGGATGCATAGTGATTATAAAAACGTGTCCATTAGATAGTTTATATGAAGGATTGCCGGTGGTAATTATTCAGGATTGGAGCGAAGTAACACCCGAGTTTTTGCAAAAGACGTTGGAGGAATACACATATAAGCACTTAACCAATCAGTTTAAATATGAAAAACTGCACAAGCATTATTGGGTTAGATTGGTTCAACAAATGAAAGATAAGTTGATAATGCAAGATGCAGAATAAAGGTTTATTATGGATTGTATCATAAAATTTTTACGATACAATTTATCGTGTGTATTTGCCAGCGCGTGCAAACGAATCAACCACGAAGATGATAAAAATACCCAAAAAGGAATACAATATAAATTCTTCGGTGATGTTATCCGTTTTTTCGTTCTGTTGTTGTTCTAGCAAATATATCATATAGTTTATCTTCTCCAATAACTTGTTATCTCCACTTGATGCATTTATTCCCATATTAGAATAATACGGGGTACGCGAGAACTGTGCTGGTGCAGTGTAACTCTTTTCATAATTACTATATACGGCGTTTTTAATATCATTGGCGTTGTAGCCATTTGACCGTTGTTCTCCATAGATATTAGAAGCGGTTCCTGCATTTTTAAACCGAGGAATTGGTGGCATATATTGTTGTTCATCTACGTTATCCGCAATATCGCGCTTTGGGTTAAGAGCCGGAGGTGAAATCGGAGTAAATTTACCCAATGCGTTGTTCTCGTCATCTCCATTTGCACTTGTAATTTTATCCAACAACATATTTACTTTATTGTTGCGTGCCGTATTATTCGTTTCAACTTCTTCAATCGTGCTAGGTTTCATTGCTTGAAAATGTTCATTTACGTTGGGACTTTCCGCGTCCGATGAAGTCTTTGATTTCGTAGGTTGTCTTTTAATGGTAGGAATTCTTTTTTTATTATTGGATGAATCATCACTTATCCAAGCCGAAGCAGTTGTTACCAAGGACATTAAATAAATAAGTATACTTAAACACTCAGTAGAAAATATTTTACTTCTAACTAACCAAAATTTTGGAAATATAAAATAATGTTATAGTATAGTAATTATGATAAACACCATTGCACAATTTATACCCATTGTGGTTATATATATCCTATTGTCTCAATACAAGGGATGTATTTTATTTAGTCATACTGTCTTAGGAAAACTACTGGCGATATCTATAATTGTATTTTATTCCATTCTGGATAAAACACTCGGATTATTTGTATGTGCCCTAGTAATCTTATTTTATCAGATGGACTGTGTAGAAAATATGCTAAACATAGAAGCATTCCACGACATTGAAGGTAAAACACACGAGGAATTAAGTCGTGAAAAAGAAACTCCTGCGCCTGAATATAAACCTAATAAAAATGCTAAATCTAATAATACAAATCAAATAGAAACGTTTGAAGATTACACTACGTTGTATAATTCCGACGAACCATTTAACCCAAATGAAACGATAGTGAATTCATTTCGTGACCAAAACTGTAAGAATGGTGTATTAAAGTATAAGAATATGTCAGTAAACGACGAAATGGCAGCACATATCTTCCCCGAAATAACATTTAAGGATAATTATTGTAATGTATGCAACCCATCGTGTAAGTTTTCTATTATAGAAGCAAAACTTCGTTCGGAAAAAAAAATAGAACCCGAAAAGTCACAGTAAAAATATAGATAGTAAGTATAGAATGAAAGAACCCAAAGGATTGTTTAAATCAACTTTTGCATATTTACATAATCAAATACAGGCAGTGAATGATAGCAAAATATTCGCAGGTTTGATGATAATAACGCTTAATATTGTATCAAAATTTGTAAATATTAATCTAAGTAAATCAATGGAATCATTTTTAAAATATACAGTTAGCAGACAACTTCTGGTGTTCTCCATTGCTTGGATGGGTACTCGTGATATTTATATCGCGTCATTCATCACATTTTGTTTTATAATCATGTCGGAATATCTATTTAACGAAGATAGTGCATTGTGTATATTATCCGAAAATTTTAAAGACTATCATCAGACGCTACTTGAACATAATATGACAAACAATGAAAAAGTATCCGACGATGAGATTGCTAAGGCAAAGGCGGTTTTAGACAAAGCAGCCAAACAGAATAAAATACCCAATAACGATGTACAGAGTTTTTCTATGAAATAATTTGTAACATATTGTGTGAATAAATGTATTTACATAATATAAATAGAATATTACGATGGACATACGTCTGTTAAAAATTACAATTGCTACTAATATTCCAGGAAATAAGATGGTAGAGTTTACAAGTAGTATGTTATATCATCCCGAATATACTGATTTGAAAGTGAATAGTAAATATCCGTATGTAACCAGTTATGTTGACTACTCTGATGCAGAACTAGAACATTTGTCCTACCCAGAAATAGTACAGTTCTTTTATGATAAGCCTACGTTTATTAATACAATTTCAAAAATACCGTCAGATGTTAAACCATCGGACACAACTAATGTTCTTAACCGAAACATAATGACCATGTTAAGATTGTTGTTCCCCACAAAATATTACACCGTAAATAATTTGAAACAATCCATTTCTTTGCTAGAACCTAGCGTAGCAGTAAATACGAATAGTATATTTTACAATTTATTTAATACACATTCGTCCTATTTAAAAATACAGAATAAAAAGTATACTGTCTCTGAGGTAATATGGTTGAATGATATAGTAAATCATCCGGAATATCGCACATTATTAGAGGAAATATACAATGTTAAATTGGCTCTTAAAAACTATGCGAACGAACGAAGTGAACTCATCGGTATATCCATGCAGAAAACGATTAACACTCTTACTGAGTTAGTGAAACAGTTAAGCGACATCATTAAAAGTGAAAGAAAAGAGGGTAATGCAGTCAAATCCAGTGGTTATGCTAGCAAAAAACAATATATTACATTAATTACTTTGTTGTTTTTCAGACAATTCCTAGAAAATATAAATCAGACGTATGAAGAACTCGTGAAGAGCGTAGATACGAATATTGATAAAATGGTAAAAGAAACCACGAGTTCTGCCGATGATGACAAAACAAACTTATATACCATACTTAAACAAATGGTTGATAATTCAAATGCAGACTTAGACGCCAATCCAAAAATTAGTCGGTTTCAATATTATAACAAACTCGTTTCTGACATTATTAAGAAGGATGCTGATACACGACTTATTAATGAAAATTTTGCAACGGCATTAAGCACTGATAACTGGACCCGTCGTGTCAATGAATTCTTAAATAAAGATATGAATGAGCAAAATATAAAAACGGTAAAAGAATATCTAGATACGAATACAATTAAGTTCACACTTGAAACGAAAACAAAAGGCAGTTCATCTAACACAATCCCTATTGTCTATCAATTTATAAACAATGTTCAATATAAATACGTACGCCCAGAAAGAACGTCAAGTAATGTTACGCTGCAAAAGTATATTGATGGGAAAACACCAGAGGACACCGCAGAACTATTTAAAGTAGCGGAACAACTCTACAACAAATATATTTTACATAATAAAGATGCAGCGAATAGCATTGACAACAGTATATTAAACGTCGGGGTTAACAATATAAACATTGATAGAACTGGCAATTTACCTACAAAGGAAATTTTTGTTGAACTTATATTAATTGACGGAGAGGTAAATGAAACGAATAAATCTGAAATTTACTGTCCAATCACGAATGAAAAACTTGGCAACGAACTAATGGATTTATTGAGCAAAGACGAAGACAATTCCAATTTGTTAAATAAACTGAATACCATCTATTCGGTGGATGCGCAACGATTTAATGCAAATAAAGCCAACGTACAAACAAAGTTAAATAAATCAGAAAAACCTGTTAATAATAATGAAGTTGTAGTCGGTAATAAACAAAAAGATATATTGTCTGACTATGTTTATAGCAAATTTTTTCCAAAAATAATTGGACGGCGCGATACTGCCCTTACAGATATTATTGACGAAATACGAAAGGTAGTACCCGAATATAACAAATTGGAGCAGGATAAGTTACTTGAATTTATAAATAATACGTATGTAGAACGAGCAAACAGTTCTCCGCCATTTACTTTACCTGATTTACCCAAACAGATTTTACAATGGTCTAAAAAAGACACATATAATAACGAATTAGTTAATAATTTAACTCGTATTAAAAATTCGCTGGATACAGATATTGCAATAATTAAAAAAGATACAAATGAACGTGAATTTACTCCGGAACAGAAAAGTAAACTATTATCTCATTTGGCAATTATTAAATTATACGTTTATGTTGTAACAAAACTAATGGAAGATGAAAATAAAAAACAAGGTTCATCCTTAACGGGTGGTAAGGTTCATAAAAAATCTAAGCAGAAAACAACGAAAAACAAAAAAAATACACATTATAAAACATATAAAAGACATCATCGTTAATTAGTTATTTATTTTTTGTGGAATACTGCTTTACCATTGACGAAATTACCGACTTCATCCCCAACATCTTCATCTGATGTGATTGCATAAATTGTACCGTTTGTTTGGTTTGTAGTATAATACGCTTTTCCTTTAATAGTCACTTCAAAGACTTCTTCTTCGGCTTCCTCCTCGGCTTCTTCCTCGGCTTCTTCCTCGGCTTCTTCCTCGGCTTCTTCCTCGGCTTCTTCCTCGGCTTCTTCCTCGGCTTCTTCCTCGGCTTCTTCCTCGGCTTCCTCCTCGGCTTCCTCCTCGGCTTCTTCTTCGGCTTCTTCCTCTATTTCATAATTAATATTTTGTTTTGCTTCTACATCAATAGTAATAACTTCTGGTTTTGGTTTCGCGCTATCTTTTTCTACTTTAATACGAACATTCTCAGTGGTCTGCTTACAGCCATCATTACAACAACACGTTCTGCGAAATTCAGGTAGCGAATAGATTAAATTTTCCAAACACTTATTACGCTTAACCAACCTTTTATTTTTTTTGATTAGACGCTTTACAAATGGCAACGCCAGCAATGCATCATAATTAGCCTTGTATTTATCTTCTCTGCGAGACGACATTTTATTGAATATAACATACATTTACGCGAAAGTCTGCATTCAATTTTTTACAATCCTCGGAATAATATTTGCAACATAACAAATATTATTGATATTTTATTACCACGTTATACGGTTCCAACTATTTGGAAACAAATCCGACACATCGTGTGCCGCGCGAGGACCAAACCAAATATTCGGATAACAAACGATTTTATCTGAATTTTGATTTAAATATGCTCCCCACCAACTAAACGTACTATTTGCTACAATATTATCTTGACAACTTGCCATAAGCAATAACTGTTCCCAATCACTAATACTATTTTTGGCACGTACGAAATTTACATTTTGAATAACAGACTTAATTTTTTGTATCATATCAGAGACATCATTTAGGTCAGTTTCTTCACAAAAATATAGTACATTGCACGTTGTATTATTCTTACTCAATATATGTTGCATAGCAGATATGTAATATTGTACAGGCATCAATGGATGGTAATCCTGGATGGTTTTGTAATCTCCTAACCGAAAATGCATACTAATTGTACGCGTATTTACAGGAAAATAACTAGAATATTTGTTTCGTACACTTACTATTTGATTTGGTAAATTCATCATAAGAGAAATCGTATCAAAATGTTCTTGAAAGTAATGCGGACTTTGAAAATAACCAAACAGTCTTAGTTGTGAAGTTTGGAGAGTAGGTATTTTATTGTATCTAAAACCAAATTCACGAAAACAATCAAATTTGGATATAATATTCGGCGTGTATAGTGTTTCATTAAATGTAGTTAAATATTTAATCGTTTTAAAGATACTATCCCAGTAAGTTGGTCGTATAGTCCCTGTGGTTAATACGTCAGAATAAGGTAATATAATACGACGACTAGTAGATATACCATATGCAATACATGTAAATATTTGAAACAATTGGTTCCCTAACCCACCCATTAATGTGATTGAAACAACATCTTGAATTGACATCGTGCTATGTGATAAAATAATTATGTCGTTTTATATGAGTTTACGAAATAATTAGTAATGTACAATGAAACATTCCTCATCTAGAACCCGAATTTTTCTTTTATAATATCATTTTTACTAGGTCCTTTCTGTTTCTCGCTTTGTCGCTTTACCTTGTATACACCTGTATTGTTACCATATTGAACCGATTTACCACCATACATATTTGAACCAAAATCATCTACGTCATCGTGTAATTCAGGCATAATACGTGTCATTGGTTTATCTACCACCAACAACATATGCTCGGTATTCAACAATTTTCGGTATTCCTGGATAGTAAGATTACCGTAATATTTATCTAGTAGATAATATGGGTCTGGTGCAGGCTTAATATGTTTGTTGTAACCACAAGCCTTACCATATAATTGGTTAATCAGATGATATCTCTCAAATTTGGTAGAATCATCAATATTCTCTTTCATTAGAAATGCAACAGCACACTCTGGGCGGCAGAATGAACCATAACCACACATTTCATCGTTTAATTCATATTTGGGAATGTAACAAGCCGGATTGTCAAACTCATAAGTGCACCAAAAGCACGCCGATTTTTTATCGTTGTTTGCAGACTTGTATAGTTTAAGTTTGAGGTTCTTTAATTTGAGAAGGATGTCTTTCATATTGACATCGGTGGTTTCTTCTGATTTAAAATCAAAAAAATCTGCGGATTGCCCGTTGCACTTACTACACGTATATTCAGTCGGTTCAACCGTAGAAATATTTGTAAGAGGTGCTTCATACGCATTTTTATCTGAACTCGTATTAGAATTATTTTCTGTAACATTTTCGCCATACTTTGCATATTTGTTAATCGTCTCTTTATCATTGAATGTAACAATGGATGGAGGAACCGTGGGATTGTATTCTAACGGATTGCTAAGTAAATTGATAGAGTTTTCGTTTTGATTTAAATCAGATAACGAACATTTTAGATGCAAAATAACATTGGTTACTTGTGTTTGAGGAGTGTTATTTTCTGTATTTTTAACCACTAATTTCCCTCCCTTCGGTTTTCGTCCACGTTTTTTTGGTACATTTTCATTCACATCCGCAGAACTAGCCATTTCAGCATCATCCGTATGCAAAGATATATTTTGGTCAGGAGATGTAGATACTACGGTTTCCTCCTTCTTCTTTCTCCCCCTTCGCTTTTTAATAGGTTCGTTTAATGTATTATTAGTAGTATCCATATGATAATAGAATATAGTCTAATTCCTTTTTATATGGTTTATATTTTGTTTTTGGGCGATTATCGGGTAACTTGTTATAATGGATAACACGCTCTGCATAATGGCACATAATTATCTGAGCCAATGACAACTTGTTCATTTTCTGCGGTTATGCGATGTGAAAATATGGCGTGATTGTCGCAGTTATGACATCTAGCAGATAATTTGACAACTTTATCGCATATTGGTATTAAATCTAATAATGCTCCAAACTTCCTACGTTTGAAATCGCCATCTAGTCCACATATATATACGCGTTTTTTATATTTTTCCACCAAATTACAAACGACATCATATAGGTCTGGAAAGAACTGACCTTCATTGATTAGTACCACATCATTGTTTTCTAAGTGTTGTTCGTCACATACATCTGATAACTTATTTGTAAATACACAAGGTATCATTACCTTGTCGTGAGTAGAAAGCATACTGCTATGATAACGTGTATCTCCCGAATAATTAATCACCTTAATATTCGAAGTCTCGTATAACTGATGATATATGTTAATCAGACGAGTTGTCTTACCAGAAAACATAGGACCTACAATCAATTCCAAATATCCACACTGTAACTTTGGTTGAACAACACTCATTTTGTATAATAGATATATTAGATATTACTATTTTATATTCATTCAATTTTACATATATTACAAAGATATATGTAAAACACATAAATAGAATATGATATACAAGTACAACATGCAATCTAATAATATACCGTGGGTAGAAAAATATCGTCCGACAAACTTTGATGACATTGTGCTAGACCCTATTAATCGTACATTATTTCAAAATATCCTAGACCGTAAATATTTTCCGAATTTGTTATTTTATGGACCACCTGGTACAGGAAAAACGACGACCATTATTAATTTAATAAGTGAATTTCAGTCCAGGTGCGGTCAACGAGAGCAGGGTACAGTAATCCATTTAAATGCATCAGATGAGAGAGGCATTGATATTATTCGTAATCAAATCCAACAATACGTTAAATCTAAAAATATGTTCGAGTCTGGATTAAAATATGTTATATTAGACGAGGTAGATTATATGACAAAGAATGCACAGCAAGCATTGAAATATTTAATACAAACATCGCGGTATAATGTGCGGTTTTGCTTAATATGCAATTATATTAGCAAGATTGACGTTTCATTGAAAAATGAATTTATATGCATTCGGTTTAATCAGTTACCAAAAACTGAAATTTACAAGTTTATAAAGACAGTATCCACAAATGAAAACTTACAGTTATCCGACGACGTTATTGTGTCAATACAAGAGATGTATAATTCAGACATCCGTAGTATGGTAAATTTTATCCAACTAAATCAACATATGGAAGACTGGAATAACAGTATAATATCTAATGTTACGTGGGACAAGATGCATTCGTTATTTATGAGTAATGACTACATTGCCACGATAACATTCATACAAGAAACGAGTATTAAATATAACATTGATAAGAAGACTTTGATAAAGAATTATTTTAACTACGTAATACGAAATCATACACAATATGTAACAACGCAGTTCTTGAATACTGTAGAAGTAGTGTTGCATACGCCGGATATAGAAGTTTCAAATATGTTATTGTACATATGCCACCATCTATACAACCGTGTGTAACATAAAATTGAATAAACAGCACGTTTCAAAATGCGTGTAATATACACCAATATGAATATAGACGATGAATGGGCTAAATTCATATCAAATCAAAATGTTAGTACATATGGAAACTTAGTGTCAGGTAGTACCAGTATACAATCTACATCCCATAGTAGTACCGCATTTGTAAATAAGAAAGGAAATATAGAAGATGCAACGGATGACCCGTCTGAAATGGTCGCACCAGATGGAGAGGAATTATATATCTCAACAACCACCAAGGTAATGTTCTTAAATCAACCCATAGATATTTATAATGTATTTTGGAATATTCCAATCATTGAATATTGGAAGCCACAATCCGGAATATTAAAAAAACAAATCAAAATCGTTTCAAATACACCAGAAGAATTCGCGGAATATAAAGAAAAATTACAAAATGTACCCTATTACAACGAAACAATTATTAAACAGATTAATAATCCGACGGCTAGACGCTTGAAATTTAAAGACGAACGAAAAATTACAATAGGGTTATCAAAAAAGGATATTATGAACTGCCGCGGAAAAGTAAAAAACGCGTTCTATAACTGCTTTGCTATAATTATGCGATTTAAATATGAAGAAACATATCGTGAAATGCACGTGAAAGTATTTAATACAGGGAAAATGGAAATACCGGGTGTTATAAACGAAGAAATATTAACAATGGTAAAAGATATCATCCTAGATTTAATACAGCCGTTTGTGTCTCTGCCATTAAAATTTATCCAAACCAGCGACGAAAACAATATTCTAATTAACTCCAATTTCAATTGTGGGTTTTTCCTAAACAGAGATGTTCTGCATAATGTATTGCGAAGTCCAAAGTATGGTATAGAAACGTCTTATGACCCGTGTAGTTATCCCGGGGTAAAATGTAAATTTTATTATAACAATTTGTTAACCCCAGAAGACCCATTACAAAACGGTCAAATCATAGTTTCTGACCGCGGAATGAAAATGAGCGAAATCGGAGAAAATAAGAAATATACCGAAGTATCGTTTATGATTTTTCGTACAGGAAGTTGTTTAATCGTAGGAAATTGTTCAGAATTAGTGATACAGACCGTTTATCAATTTATAAAAAATATTTTACGAGAAGAATACTCTGCAATATATGTACCAGTAATTGACCAACCAACTAAAATAAAAAAGACAAAGATTAGAAAGCGTACAATCGTATTTACTAATTAGTATATAACCAATTCACCAAATCTACCATATCACCGGCTTCATATTTTTCTTTTAAAGTTTCGCGATGCATACTGAACTTATTAAGTATTTGTTCATTTTTATCTTGTTCAGTCACAGACCCACTGCGAACACGTCTCATTTTTTCACTTTTATTTATCATAGCAATAATTAGTTCTTTATAAGTATTATAGTTCGGGTCAAATGTACATTGTATGCCGTCTAAATATTCCGTTGCAAAATCTAATTTATCAATGGAGTAGAGATAACGTAACAAGACTTCGTCGCAAATGTATCTTCTCTCTTGAAAAGTAAACGTATGGTTATTCCAGTAAAATAATACATTTACCACTTTTAGTATTCTTGAATATAGATTACGCCATTCTTTACTATTAAAATTCAATACTTCATCTGACATAGTTAAAATATTACTCATTGTATTAGATGTATTCGCTTGGTCACCATCGTGCATTTCAAAAATGGTTTTTTTGTATACAAATAACACCGCATCCGTATTATTCAGACTGTTTGTTAAATTAGACCGATGGGTTTGTTCAATATATTCCAACAAATAATAACAGGCTTGTTGTGAATAATAATTGGCTTGTTCAATATTTTTTTTATGCAACAACACATATTCAAAAACCCGATGTATTGCATTTACTCCAACTGAGAGGATAATGGTGAGTTTATCCGACGTTTTAATTAAATCCGATTTATTAATCTGGACAAACAGTTCTTTGATGGCATAAAAATATTGTTCTGCTATACATTGTTTTAGCGTTTTTGGTTGCGGAGTAGTCATATTTCTAAACACTTTGTCATACATAATATTTGCATACTAATATACGTTTATTTACGCATATAGTCAGATATCTAGAAAAATTAAATTATTTTTCGTTAGAATGACTTAAAGTATTGTCTCACATATAATTTATAATACATTTTACAAATGGAGAAAACGAATGATAAACAACTGGTAACTAGTAATGGTTACAGACTGCCTGAGAATAATACACTGCAACACGCCGCTAAGTTGGCGATTGTTGAAGACAAGCCAATTATGATGGATTATTGGACCAGTTCTATTGATAAGTCGGTTCTCATAGGTGTAAAGGATAATCAAGAGAAGTTACTTGTGAAGAGCGAGGAAGAGTATACTAGCCCAGTTTCTAAAATCTATAAGGTTGGTAAAGAGTATATTGTGATGACCGAAAATTCCATTTACATTGTGGATGTTGAAATCCCAACAAAGCGTATTAGTTCTTAGACCCAGAAATATTTGATGAGAAATATGGTCCCATCAAATATTTGCATTATAGTAAATTTGACAATCCGACAATTTGTTCAGGTGTTAATGACTCTGGAAATGTTACATCCATTTCTAATATCATATTCCCGATGCTTTGTTCTCGTGTCATACCCATAGATTTGAATACATTGCGATGACCTGGTTTAATAATCGTTGGTTTATCGCTATTATTTAAACGCAGACGCTTTCCATTTAAATGGACGAACTCAATGGAAAATCCACATAACGCTTCTTTCAGAGTGATTGATTTATTATATATTAAATCCAACCCACTACGTTTAAATATAGAGTTGTTTGTGACAGTGACGACCAACTTAATGTCTCCCCGCAATTGTTGATTTACGACATTTCCTTTTTCTTTGATAAGTATCATTTCGTTGTTATCTATGCCTTGTGGAATATTTATGTATAAGGTCTCGTTTTCCATGGTCCGGATATTATTATTTAATACCCATCTCTCAATATCAATGGGTACAACACACCCAGTATAACTTTGTTCAATCGTTATTTCAATATTTTTTACAATCGGCTCAGGTGGAGGCATGAACGGTCCACCGCGTTGTATATTAATGGGTATTCCGCCGTGAAACACACGAATATTTTGACCATTCATTCCACCCATGCCACCATTGAACATCATATGAAATATATTGTTGATGTCAGGAAAACCACCTTGCCCTGGCATATTATGAAATGGCATTTGTTGTTCAACGGGTCCAACATCATATGCTTGTCGTTTGGCAGGGTCACTTAGCGTTTCATATGCCTCATTAATCTCTTGAAATTTAGATTTTGCATCCTCGTCAGAGTTTCTATCTGGATGATATTTTAAAGATAACGCACGATATGCTTTTTTTATCTCGGTATCAGATGCGGTTTTATCCACACCCAATATATCATAGAATGTTGATTTTGACATATGTCGTCTATCTATGTTGTCATAACCAAATGTTTATATATTAGTTAAAAGAATATATAAATATTTTGCACTACATAATAATCGTCCCACTAATGACAACAGTTGTCCAAACGAATGATACTTTTATTGCCAAATATAAACCATACTTTATTGATGATTTTACATTTACTCCAAATATTATACAGACCGTTAAAATCTTAATCAAGACAGATAATTTAAATACGTTATTTATTGGCAATCCAAGTTCAGGAAAAACATCTTTACTATTTGCTATTATACGAGAGTATTATAATTTGGATAAAAACTCCCCCTTTCCTGAAAATAACATCTTGTTTATCAATAATTTAAAAGAACAAGGGATACAATATTTCCGAACAGAAATGAAGACGTTTTGCCAGTCACATACAGCGATTTATGGGAAAAAGAAATTAGTCATTATAGATGATATTGATAATATTAATGAGCAATGCCAACAAGTATTCCGAAATTATATTGACAAATATAAGAAAAATATTCATTTCATATCGGTATGTACAAATATTCAAAAAGTAATAGAAAGTATTCAGTCAAGAACACATATTATAAAGTTATCAAATTCTACGAATGAACAAGTGAGTGATATTATGTCCCGTATTATACGGAATGAAAATATTGAAATAACCGAAGATGCTAGAAAATACGTCGTATCAATGTCACAATCCTCTATACGAAATATGATAAACTACATTGAAAAGAGTTATATTTATGGGAAACCAGTAGACCTAGAAACGTGCAAAAATATTTGTTCAAACATATCATTTCAACGATTTGAGCAGTATATAGAGAATGTAAAAAACAATAACCTGAATGCTGCTATTACTATTTTATATGATATCCACGATTATGGGTATTCTGTAATTGACATATTGGACTTTTTATTTACATACGTAAAACAGACGGACATCATAGATGAAAATGTAAAATACCAAATTATCCCATATATTTGTAAATATATAACGGTTTTTAATGATATTCACGAACACGAAATTGAATTAGCCCTTTTTACAAATAATATAATTGAGATTATGCAAAAATCTAATTCAAAAACAACTATATAGAGTATTGTTTTTACATATGAATAATGTCAGAAAATACTTCTGAAATTATTGATACCACCCAGTTGGATAGCGTAGTGAAATCCATCCTACGTAAGTTCACAGAGCGAGCGAAATTTGGAAAAATGAAGTACGGAACTGACCTTGACCGAAAAGACCTGTCTACTCTTCAATGGATTGAACACGCACAAGATGAACTGATGGATGGTATTCTATATCTGGAAAAGTTAAAACAGCACACTACTATGAGTGTACAAAACTATGATATTTAGCAAATAATATAATATGCTAGTATATATACGCTTTTTTATCATTTAAATGTCATCTCAAATATTTAAACAATCTGTGCCGACAGAGGTATTGTTTAAATTGCTTGAGCAAATTTGTTTGAAAACGAATAAATATTATGTAATTGATATGAATGCTTTTCGTAAAATGTGTTTTAACAAATTGCACGAACAGTTTTGTTCGGATATTTTACCCTATTATCACTTGGGTAAACAATTTTATGTTACACGAGAAATCACATACAATTCATTTACCACCATTATCAGACAAATTTGTAAACACCATGCAATAATGTTTTCATCACAAATAAAGTATAATGAATCAAAGTACAATATTAACTACCATATTTATTATACTCAGTAAAAGAAAATATACAATCATACTATACAAGTTAATCTGATTATGTTGTTTAGTTCAAAAAACGTCTCTACTTATATTTTGACAGTTGGTATCGTTATGATTGCTAGTTATTTCGCGGACACATATAAACAATCGTTTGAAACCAATGATGAATATGAATTAATACGAAAATACTTATTGAACGATTCGCCATTATATGGTTACAATCGTCCCAAACTCTGGATACATTCCAAGTATGAAATAAATGCTCGCAAATGGAAAGATTTTTATTCACGTAATACTACTGATTTAAATCAACCATATTTACATCTTACAATTAAATCGGTGCTTGACCATTGCGCAGAAGATTTTAATGTGTGTCTAATTGACGACCAATCATTTAGTAAGTTAATCCCGTCATGGGACATTGATATTTCAAATGTAGCCGAACCAATGAAATCACAGTTACGAGAACTCGGAATGTTACAACTGATTTATTATTATGGCGGGCTAGTGGTGCCTAACTCATTTATATGTAAGAAAAGTTTAAAACCAATGTATGAGAATGGTATTGCAAATGGAAACCCATTCATTTGTGAAAACATTAATCGTTATGAAAACGTATTGTCTTCTTCTCATAAGAAATTATTTGCCCCTAGCCTATTGTTTATGGGTGCAAATAAAAACGACAAAACGATTTTATCATTTGTGGACTATGTGAAGAAGCAAAGCAAAAACGCGCATTTTACTAGCGAATTGAACTTCAATGGTAACAATTCAAATTGGTGTATTACGGCTATTCAAGAAAACAAGATGAATTTATTGGGAGGCGAATTAATTGGCGTGAAAACGGAGAACAACAAGCAAATTATATTAGAAGATTTAATGGAAGAGGCGTATATACAGTTCCATCCGGATGCTTACGGTATTTATATACCAGCCGACGAAATACTTAGACGACCCAAATTTCAATGGTTTGCTGTGATGCCATCTGAGCAATTGTTAAAAGCCAATGTCATCGTATCTAAACATTTATTAGATGCCATATCCGATAAGGTGGACGAGTATAAACTGAGCACCGAACTCCGTAGTGTCGTCGCTATATAAACTATTTTAAATAATACATATAAAGTATATATATTATTGACTGTATACATAAACATATGAATTCGGCAGAAGTTGAATTAAATGAACAACAAAACAAGTCACACGCCGCGATTAATGCGTTATATCAAAAATATGAATCAGACCCGTATATGATATCCAAGATAACATCTTATGTCTGTACCCAATTACCGAATATATTTGAGAACATCAAATTAAACCATTATCAGCGTGCATTACGTATGGAAGAACTCACCACTGAACAAGATACATTCATACAATCGTTTTTAACCAATAACCAGTACTTTTATGTATCTGCAACTGATAAATACTTTTTTTATGACGGTATACAATATCAAATCATTAGCGAAGACGATATTTTACATAAAGTACTATCTTCTATTAGTAATGGGCGTAATTTAATGTCATGGAAACAAAGAACAAAAATTAGTATCATGAAGCGTATTCGTGAAAACAGCCTTATTAATTCCATTCCAGAATCCGAAACGATACAGTTCGTCATTGATGCACTCTATCCATCCATATTTGCATCGCGTAATGAAGCCAAATACTTTCTTACAATTATGGGGGATAACATACGAAGAAAAAATACCCATCTTATTCATTATCTCCCACAAACATCTAAAAACTTCATACGCGAATTAAATGCGGCATCTCAATTTGTTTTGGGGGTTAGCCTCGGACAAACATTTAAACATAAATTCCACGACCATATATACGGCGTATGTCGTCTAGTGAATATAAATAATGTTATTAAGTACGACCATAGTTGGAGCCCGATAGTAAATAAATATGCGCTGGATATAATATGTGTTGCGTGCCATTATTCTACTCGGTATGAATCATCGGATAATTATTTATTAAATCATAGCCACGATATGGAATTAATACGTTATGTCCTATACTTAGAAAATAAAACACCCGATGACTTGGTTAGTCAGTTTATAGCATCTTATTTAGATATTCATAAAAGTTCGTTGGGTGTAACAAACGTAAATATTACGGATACGAACTCTATACGCGGCACACAAATTACATGGAAGAATATGCAATATTTGTGGAAACATTACTTGGATTCGTGTGGATTACCCTCAGTAATGTTTTTACAAACATTCAAAACGCTATTAACCGATAAATTGATGGTTTATTATAATAACGACCACGATACATTCATTGGTATATGTAGTAAGCATTTACCTGCTATTCAAACGTTTTTGACCTTTTGGGATGAAACCATTGTTGCGGACGAGACGGAAACAGATTTTGAAATAGATGAAGTAATTACTCTATTTAGAAAATGGTGTGAGGTAAATAACCATAGCGTGACTACCTTAAATGATAAACAGATATTAGATATTGTTGCTTATTTCTTTCCAGCAGTGGAGATTGAACGCGATAAGTACCTCACTGGTATACGATGTTCTATGTGGGATAAACAATTAGATATTCAAACCGCGCTTGAAAGTATGAAAGATTTGTTACGCGAAACACAAACCAATTCTGACCGTCCGCTTTCGCCTTCAATAACTCGTAATATTGCTATTTATGATGCGTATATATTCTATTGCAAATATTATGCAAATACAACAGAAAAATCGCGTTTAATCGTCAGCAAAGCCTATTTTGAAAAATACGTATTTGATAACCTTATGCAATATGTCATTGACGATAAGTTTTTATCGTATGATTGGTATGCAGTCTAACTCACTGTACAATATTGTGAATGATACAAAATATTCACAATATTACTTTATTTTATGTTATTTATTTCTTCACCTTACGGGTACCATTCTTCTTAACATAACCAAACTTTCCCTTCTTGGCGAAGTAACCTGCCTTCTCCAAACGCTTCTCCTTCTTTGCAGTTCGGTGCTTATCGGCAGACACAATACGACCCCACTTGTTCATCACCAAGTCGCTGTACGTAAGACCACCAGTGGTCTTGTAGGCGGTTCTGTTATGAACTTGGGCACGAGAACCTCTCAACTCCTTATAAGTCTTTCCACGAATGTGGTATAATCCATCTTCTTGACGGTCTGGACGCTTCATTTATACCCTATCATTAGAAAATAATAAGTTTTACTAAATATTTTGGTTCGCCTTATTTCTTTTTGCGTGTATTCTTTTGTTGCTTACCTTTTTTATGTGTTTTGCGTTGTTTACTACGGATTCGTTTTTTGTTGGAAGTCCTTTTTTGGGGTTTATTTCCTCCATCGGTTTCATCCATAAATAAGCGACCGGAGCGAACTGGAAATGTGAGTTCAACATCTTCTTCGTCATCTTCCCAAATAGGCATTTTCGGAAAGTCGTTATAATTATTACTTGGTTTTTCAGTAGTTTCTTTACGGGCTGATTTTTGTGCACTACGCATAATATCGGTATCATCGTCATCCCATAAGGAAAATCTGGGCGTATCACTTATTTTCATATGACTTCGTTTTTCGGCACTTTCTTTGCGTGCGGATTGTTTTGCACTACGCAGTTGTTGACTTAATTTATAAGACGCTTGTTCATCCCGAATTGATTTTTCATCGGAGTTGCTTATAGGTACCTTTTCTTGAAATTGAACTTGTTCTTTATTGCATATTACTATTTCACGATGAAATGTACCCTCTCCATCAGTTCTCATAAAATCTGTTGCATAACCTGGAAATCTTTGACAAATATACTTTGTAAGTTTTTTATCTGCTGCATCGTCTGAATTACGAATGCCGGTTTTATATCCATAATTCTCCTTTAATATTTTTGGGATAACATCCTTGACCGTTTTATTATCAAAAGGGGTATTGTCCTTACTTGCGTTATCATAAATTGTTTGCATTGATTTGTCTAATGCCAGTAAATTCAATTCAGAGGACGTACTAAATCTAAATGGTAATCCATATATACGTGCGACTTCTTCTGTTTGACCAAAAAATACTGGTCCCGATATATCTGCCAACGGGTTGGTGTAATCTCTTGGCATATCACCTCTAAATAAATCCGTACCCGCTGGAATATTGTAATACGTTATATCTCCGTTTGTTACTGTATTAAAGAATGGTATGTCTCCCATATATCATATGCGTATATAATCTTATCAGATGGTAATTACTGATACAAATTGTTTTATGTATTGGATTGTTGTACTTGTGTATTGGTTTGTTGTACTTGTGTATTGGTTTGTTGTACTTGTGTATTGGATTGTTGGTTTACAATCTTATTGCGATGAGGCTTCGCGTTTCTAACATATTGAGCATATCTCATTGCCTTGGTCATCTTTGGATCGTTTCCGCCAGTAGTTAATTTTACATACTGTACGTTTGCGTCATATTGTTGTCCATTGTTTGCACACCATTGTGTTATGTCAAATAGTTTTCTTGGCATTTCAGTATATATCATCGATATATTTTTATATTTCTAGAAAATTGAAGGGTTCTTAGCATAACTTACGATTAGTATATTACTTGTTATTCATTATAAAATGAATTCCGTTACATCAAATACCGACTTGGCTAAACAGTATCAGCGCAAAACTGATAAACAACATATCTTAGATAACCCGGATACTTACATCGGGTCTGTTGAGAATGTTGATGCTCAGTTGTGGGTGTATGATGACGAAACCAATAAAATTGTATTACGCGAAATGGAATATGTTCCAGGTCTATATAAATTATTTGACGAAGGTATCGTAAATTGCCGTGACCACGTAATTCGTATGATACACTCTAATAATTTGGAAAAAAAATTTGTTACGTATATTGAAACTGTCGTGGGTAATGATGGAACCATTACAATGACAAATGATGGTAATGGTATTGATATTGCAAAGCATCCGGAGTACGATGTTTGGATTCCCGAAATGATTTTCGGGCAATTGCGTACGTCTACTAATTATGATAAAGATGAAAAACGTATTGTCGGTGGTAAGAACGGCTTTGGATTTAAGTTGGTATTGATTTGGTCACTGTATGGTCGTGTAGAAACCGTTGACCATATTCGCGGTTTAAAATACATTCAGGAATACCACAATAATTTGGATACTATTTCGCCGCCGGTTATTACAAAGGTGCCAAAAAACACTAAACCGTATACCAAGGTTACTTTCAAGCCGGATTATCGTAGACTAGGCGTGCAAGGGTTAACCTCTGATATGCTTGCTCTTCTTAAAAAACGTGTCTATGATATTGGGGCGGTTACTGACCATTCCATTAAAAAAATCAAAGTGATGTATAACGATGTTCAAATTCCCGTAAAAAACTTCCAACAATATATTGATTTATACATTGGACAAAAAGATGATGCAAAGCGTGTGTATGAGGCACCAGACGAACGCTGGGAATATGCGGTGGCACTGTCGCCTACCCACGAATTTCATCAAGTATCATTCGTAAATGGTATTTGCACATTCAAAGGAGGTAAACACGTTGACTACATTGCGGGACAAATCATCAAGAAACTTTGCGATTATATTGAAAAGAAAAAGAAGATTAAGGTCAATCCTTCCACTATCAAAGAACAAATCATGCTGTTCTTACGTTGTGATATTGAAAATCCAGCGTTTGATAGCCAGACCAAAGACTTTATGAATACTCCGTTAGCAAAATTTGGTTCTACTTGTACTGTATCAGATGGATTTATTGATAAAGTGGCAAAACTCGGCGTAATGGATACCGCGTGTTCACTTACAGAAGCAAAAGACAATAAGTTAGCCAAGAAAACTGACGGCTCTAAGACACGCACTGTCCGCGGTATTGCAAATTTCATTGACGCCAATTTCAGTGGAACCGCACAATCTAAGGACTGTGTTCTTATTCTGTGTGAGGGACTTAGTGCTCTGTCTGGGATTGTATCTGGACTATCCAGCGAAGATAGAAATACGATTGGTATTTATCCGTTGAAAGGTAAGTTGTTGAACGTTCGCGGGGAACAAATTAAAAAAATTGCAGAAAACAAAGAAATTAGTGATATTAAAAAAATATTAGGACTAGAAACCGGTAAGGAATATGTGAATATGGATGATGTTCATAAAAATCTAAGATACGGTAAAGTGATGTATATGACTGACCAAGATTTGGATGGTTCACATATCAAAGGATTGTGTATTAATTTGTTCCACAGTGAATGGGCATCGCTTGTTAAAATCCCAGGGTTCATTTCATTTATGAATACACCCATTTTACGAGCAAAAAAAGGGACACAAGTCAAGTTATTCTATAACGATGGAGAATATAATACTTGGAAGGAAACTTTTGAAAATGGCAATCCGAATGGATGGACAATAAAATATTTTAAGGGGTTGGGTACCTCTACATCGGCAGAATTCAAAGAATATTTTGCTAATAAAAAGGTTGTTGATTTTGTATACTCGGGACAGGTATGTGATGATACAATTGATAAAATATTCAATAAAAAGCGCGCGGATGATAGAAAGGTTTGGTTGGAACAATACGACAAGAAATCTTATCTGGATACTAGCCGACCTTCTGTACAATACGAACAGTTTATTAACCAAGAAATGATACATTTCAGTACATACGACTGCGCTAGGTCTATTCCAAATATGGTGGATGGTCTTAAAATCTCTCTTCGTAAAATTCTATTCTCTGCATTCAAGCGTAGACTAACCAGTGAAATTAAGGTAGCACAATTCTCTGGATATGTATCTGAACATAGTGCGTATCATCACGGTGAAGCCAGTCTAAATGGTGCTATCGTAAATATGGCGCAAAATTTCGTCGGTTCAAATAATATCAATCTCTTAGAACCAAATGGTCAGTTTGGAACGAGACTACACGGAGGTGATGATAGTGCGTCTGAGAGATATATCTTTACTATGTTAAACACGCTTACTAGATTTATATTCCCAGAAGCAGATGACCCAGTACTTAGTTATTTGGATGACGATGGGACCGTTGTTGAGCCAGAATTTTATGTTCCGATTATACCATTTGCACTTACAAATGGTATATCTGGTATTGGCACTGGTTTCTCGTGTAGCATTGCTCCGTATAATCCAACTACCATTATTCAATATCTAAAAACAAAACTCACAAAAAATGATTGTACAGCGATAGAATTTGTACCCTATTATGAAGGGTTTACTGGTACAGTTAGAAAAGTCGCCGACCAAAAATACTTGGTAAAGGGCGTATATGAAAAAATTGCGGACGATAAAATCCGTATTACAGAATTGCCAGTTGGTACTTGGACAATGCCATATACCTCTTATTTGGAGACACTAGTAGATGGTGCGATAAATGCAAAGACCGGCAAGAAATCCCCGCCAGTCATTAAGGATTTTACATCTGTATCTACGGAAGTTAGTGTAGATTTTGTAGTTGTCTTTCATCGTGGTCAGTTGGCAGAACTAGAACAAACAATGGATGACAATCAGTGCAACGGTGTTGAAAAGTTGTTGAAATTATTCACTACGGTTAGTACTACCAATATGCATATGTTTAATTCCGAATGCAAACTACATAAATATAATGATGTGAAAGAAATTATTGATGACTTCTATGGTGTTCGCTTAGCATTATATAAAAAACGTAAAGATTATCTCATTGTTGATATGGAACAACGTCTTATTCGTTTGTCAAATCGTGCGAAATATATTGTTGAAACATTAAATGGTACTATTGACCTTCGTCGTAAAACTACGCAAGTAGTGAATGATATGCTTACCGAAAAGGGCTATGTTATGATTGATGGAGATTTCAAATATCTAGTAAAAATGCCAATGGACTCGGTCACCGAAGAAAACGTTGCGAGTATTATGAAGGAAAAAGAAACGACTGAAACAGAACTAAACACGCTCAGAAATACCTCTCTTGAAAAGATGTGGATTACAGAATTGGATATTCTTGATAAGGAATATGCTAAGTATAAGGTAAAACGTGAAAAAATCCAGGCGGGAAGCACTACTACTTCTAATAAAAAGGTAACTGCTGCCGGGTCAGGTAAATCCAAGGTGATTAGTCGTAAGGCAAAATAATTGAATAGTATTACCATTGGTTTCTTTGCATAACAATTAAGTTCGTACAAAAAATTGTGCAATCAAGCACATAATAAACAAATAAAAATATATATGTAAACAGTATATACATATTTTTTTAGTGCAATGGACTATGAACTTATCGTTGCAATGAGCGAAAATTGCGTTATTGGACATAATGATAAGATGCCGTGGCACATTCCGGAAGACCTCAAATTTTTCAAACACAAGACTTTGAACTCCATCATTGTTATGGGACGAAAAACATTTGATAGTTTTCCAAATGGTCCATTGCCAAATCGGTTTCACATAGTTATTACCAAAACACCGCACATTTATGCAGATACAGATAATGTGATATATTGCACATACGAAGATGCGGCTCGCGTAATTGAACAATATCATACCGCTCACCAGAGAGTATTTATCATTGGTGGAGCCGAAATATATAAATTGTTTTTTAATTCTTGTGCAGCACTACACATAACACTCATTGATAAACCGTTTGTTGGTGACACGTATTTTCCTTATACAATT
>JACCDP010731524.1_pt1 | contig 36112 bp, 35 predicted proteins | sample 7445841 | NCBI WGS metagenome assembly JACCDP01 (sample SAMN15323441, study PRJNA562643) | freshwater metagenome | isolation source: river surface water | place: USA:Blue River Watershed | collected 2017-08-17 | reverse complement strand
CCTAATTTAAAGTTGTATTCTACAGAGCTATATCAGTCCATTAATCCATTTTGGGTGGTTGTGTTAACTCCAGTGATGGTTGGAATTTGGGGCTTTTTCCGAAGAAAGAAAAAAGAACCAAGTACGCCAGCTAAAATTGCTATCGGATTGGTTATTACAGCCTTATCTGCACTTGTAATGGTAGGTGCTGTTTTTGCCACAAATGGCTTGGATGCTAAAGCAGGTTCAATGTGGTTGCTGGCTTCTTATGGTGTCATCACCATCGGTGAACTTTGTTTATCTCCAATGGGCTTGTCCTTAGTATCTAAACTAAGCCCTCCGCGTATCACAGCACTAATGATGGGCGGGTATTTCCTTGCTATTTCCGTTGGAAACAAGATGTCTGGAATGCTTTCCAGTCTTTGGGAAGGATTTGATGCAAACAGCAAACAGAATTTCTTTTATTTGAATTTTGCCCTGGTGTTAGGCGCAGCGTTGTTGCTGTTCTTGATGTTACGTTGGCTAAACCGTGTAATGAAAGAAAACAACGTTTTATAACCCATTAAAGGCTCTTCGGAGCCTTTTTTCATTAATCTAATTAACATGCTTAGTTTATCCGAAATTCAAGACTTCAAAGGGAAATTCCCAAAACAGATTTGGTATTTATTTTTTACCGAAATGTGGGAGCGCTTCTGCTTTTATGGCAACCGAGGAATGTTAGTCATTTTCATGACCGATATTTTATTAATTCAAGATGATGCCGCTAACCTGAAATATGGAGCGATTCAAGCCTTTGTCTATGCATTTACCTTTGTTGGAGGATTGTTTGCTGATAAAATATTAGGGTTTCAACGTTCGCTCTTATGGGGCGGTGTTTTGATGGTGTTGGGTAGTATTGTTATGGGATTAGATGCGAAGCACTTCTTCTTTTACGGCATTTGTCTCATCATTGTAGGAACTGGATTCTTCAAACCGAACATTTCAACGATGGTAGGGGAGTTGTATCGTGAAGGAGATCCTCGAAGAGATGCCGGTTTTAGCCTGTTTTATGCCGGTATCAATATTGGTGCATTATTGGGAGGAGGACTTTGTGTCTATGTAGGGAAAACCTACAGTTGGAATATTGCCTTTTTATTGTCTGGTGTTTTTATGGCTTTAGGCTTATTGAATTTTATTCTAACGAGAAAGCTCTTAGGACCGATTGGTACTTCTCCAACTACAGATTCACCCGCTAAGGATCGCAGAAATCGATGGTTTGTTTATGCCGGAACGCTAGCAGTTTTGCCACTGATTTATATCATGATTCGAAAAACAGAGTATACCGACTTATTCATGTATATCATTGGACCAGTCACCTTGGTTTATATCATTTATGAGATGACGAAATTAGATAAAGCGCAAATCAAGAAAATGGTGGCTGCGATTATCTTCATATTATTATCCATTATATTTTGGTCGTTTTTTGAGCAAAGTGGCGGTTCTTTGAGTTTGTTTGCACGCGATTTAGTTTCCAGTAAAATGCTGGGTATTGAAATAGATTCTAACGTAGTGAATAATTCAGCCAATTCGTTTTTTGTAATTTGTTTTAGTGCACTCATCGGCTTATTGTGGGTGTGGTTGAACAAACGAAAGTTAGAACCCAATTACTTCGCGAAATTCGGTCTTGCCTTTCTCTTCCTTAGCCTTTCATTTTATCTTTTCTATGCGATGCGCTTTTGGCTTGATAGTGACGGCTTGGCTTCGTTAGGGCTTTTCACACTAGCCTATTTGGTAATTTCTATTGGTGAACTTTTCTTATCGCCCATTGGACTCTCTCTCATGACAAAATTATCACCTAAGCACTTATGGGGAATTATGATGGGGATGTGGTTTTTGGCTTCCGCTTACGGACAATATGTTGCTGGAATTCTTGGTGCGGGTATGTCTAGTCCGGATGAAAAAGCTCCATTGAGCGTTCGCTTAGATGGATATACTAATGGGTATTTACAACTGAGTATCTATGCCTTAATTACAGGGGTTGTAATCATCCTTGTGGCGCGATGGTTGAATCGATTGATGCAACAAACCCCAGGCGAATAGTACGGCCTTAGATTCGATACTTTTTGAAGAACGCCTCCCAGTTCCATAGGAAGGGTGCAATTAACTCGTCGATGCGTTTTAGGAATACTGGATTTGGCGTATTCATGCGCTTAAAGTAATCGTCCTGATATTCATTTAGCCCATATTTATGAAATACCGCCTTAGACATCGCATAAAGTGTGGTTTTTGATGGAATGTTAACGCGCTTCATGTACGACTTATAGTCTTGGATTAATTGACGCATTTCAAGTTCTTCCATTTTGTAAACGCTCGCAAGTTTGTCGTATACTAAATTGATTACTCTCGTTCCGGATTGACCATCGAATAAGCGTTCCATCTCAATGATGTTCCCTGTAATTACAATCAGGGCGAATTCATTTACGTTCTTTGTATCGATGGAAGGAGAACTAATGAAGCATGGATCTTCGTTAATTGCACCTGCAACCAACTCAAATCCGCGATCAATCACATCAAATATTCCGTTGATGAAAATATTCGAAACTTGATCTTCGCTTAACTTTTTCTTTAAAATACTGGAAAACATCGTTTAACTGAGTATTTGTGGTTACCTACAAAAATAACTAAGCTTTCCCGATTATTTTTTTTTCTATGTTTTATCTTATTAACGGAGTTTTCAACAGCATTCCGATGTATTTTTGTCAAAAATTTATTCAATGAAAGCGATTATTAAAACATCAAAAGGAAACATGGTGGCGGATCTTTATGATACCGACGCACCAAATACGGTAGCTAATTTTAAAAAGTTAGCCGAAGAAGGATATTATAATAACCTAACATGGCATCGAGTGATTCCTGATTTTGTAATTCAAGGAGGTTGTCCAAATTCTCGTCCGGGTGCAACAGGAATGCCAGGAACCGGTGGACCAGGTTACCAAATCGATTGTGAATTGGATGGGGAACTTCAATTTCATGACCGTGGTGTTTTATCTATGGCACATGCGGGAAGAAACACCGGTGGATCGCAGTTTTTTGTATGCCACTCAAGAAATAACACAGCACATTTAGATAGAAATCATACGTGCTTTGGTAAAGTAACTGAAGGCTTGGATGTATTAGATGATATTCGTCAAGGCGATGAAATCATCGGAATCGAAATTCAAGCCTAATAATTTGTTAGAAACGGCCGAATTGACCAATAATCAGTTCGGCTAATTCTTCACCGATTCGATCTTGCGCTTCGTTGGTTGCTGCACCAATGTGCGGCGTACAGGCTATATTTGGATGGCTTATTAATCGTAGGTCTGGATTAGGTTCGTTGTTAAACACGTCTAAAGCCGCAGCCGCTACGGTGCCATTCGCTAAAGCATCCAACAAGGCTTGCTCATCAATTACTCCGCCTCGAGCTGCGTTAACCAATCGAATCCCGCGTTTCATGGCGCTGAATTCTGTAGATCCAATGACCGCGGATCCATTGGCTTGTTTGGGAACGTGAATCGATAAATAGTCAAGTAATCCAAGGGTTTCATTGCACATCGTTGCGCTTTGTAGTTTAACCATTACCTGGGTGCCATTTCCGATTATTACCGGGATTTCAAATTCCTTTTCAGTGTGCGTAATTGGAACTACATTCATTCCTGCTCCAAGGGCATAGGACGCTAAACTTTGACCAATCCGACCAAAGCCAAGAATTCCAATGGTTTTCCCTCGTAATTCAACCCCTTTTCCATAGTTCTTTTTTAAGGTAGAAAAATCACCGTTCTCCATGTGTTTGAAGCTATCGTGTAGAAAGCGAGAAATTGCAAATAAATGACCCATTACTAATTCTGCCACAGATTGAGAAGAAGATGCAGGGGTATTAATCACTGTGATTCCTTTTTCTCGGGCATAACTTACATCGATGTTGTCCATTCCAACACCACCTCTTCCGATTAATTTTAAGTTCGGGCAAGCGTCAATTAACGCAGCTCTCGCTGTGGTTGCACTACGCACCAACAGGATTTCTACTCCTTCAGTGTTGAGGTAGTTTGGAATATCATCTTGTGCTACTTTCGTGGTAATGACTGTATATCCTGCATTTTCAAGTGCCTTTTGGCCAGCAGGGGAAATTCCATCGTTTGCAAGTATTTTCATGACTTATGCTTTTCGTTCAAATTCTTTCATAACATCTACCAAAACCTGTACACTTTCAATAGGTAAGGCGTTATACATCGAAGCGCGATACCCCCCGACAGAGCGATGTCCAGGCAGGCCAACGATTCCGGCTTCTTTCCACATCGCATCAAAAATAGACGCACGAGCCTCATCTTCTAGTAAGAAGGTAATGTTCATATGCGATCGGTCTTCACGTTCAACAGCTCCTCTGAATTGTGAATTCCTGTCAATTTCAGCATATAATAAGGCTGATTTAGCATTATTTCGAGCCTCCATGTCCTTAACTCCTCCATTCGCAATAAGGTTACGGAGGTTGAGCATGGCAACATACACTGAAAACACCGGTGGTGTATTCAGCATAGATTCCTTATCGATTTGTTGTTTTAAAGCTAAATAAGTAGGCATGAACGGAGAGGTAGACTTACCTAGAATTTCATCTTTTACGATATATAAGGTCGCACCGGCTGGACCAAGGTTCTTCTGAGCGCCTGCATAAATTAAATCAAAATCAGCCACATTGATTTCTTTGGAGAATATATCCGAAGACATATCACAAACTAGCGGAAGTGCTGTTTTTGGAAACTCATGAAACTGGGTTCCATAAATGGTGTTATTCGACGTAAAGTGAATGTAGTCTACATCGGTCGGAATAACACAATCTTTTGGTATATAGGTGAAGTTACGGTCTTCAGAACTTGCAAAAACATCTACAGATACGCCCACTTTTTTGGCTTCTTTAATTGCACCCGAAGCCCACGTGCCCGTATTCATATAACCGGCTCGTTTGGTGTCGCGCATCATGTTTAGCGCAGCTATTGTAAAACCTAAGGTTGCTCCTCCTTGTAGAAAGGCAACGGAGTATCCATCAGGAATATTCAACGCTTTTTGGGTAAGCGCCATGGCTTCATCCATCACAGCCACAAAATCTTTATGTCTATGGGATACTTCCAAAATAGATAAGCCATTAAAATCAAGCACCGCTTCTGCGGCCTCTTTAAATACATCTTGTGGTAATATGCAGGGACCTGCGCCAAAATTATGTTTCATGATGAATGGAATTTTATGAATAAAAAAAAGCCGTCGTTAGACAGCTTATTTAGTTTCGCTTGCAGCTTTCTTTGTGGTTGTTTTCTTCGTTGCACTTGCTTTTTTTGCTGCAGGTTTCTTTTCCGCTGCTGGCTTCTCTGCTTTTTCTTTAGTAACAACAGCAGCCGGTGTGCTTGATTTTCTTTTGCGAACGTTACCGTATGAACCAATTACTCGCTTTCCTTTTGCCGTTTTTTTATCTCCTTTTCCCATGTTCTATAAATTGTAGTTCAGTTATCGATACAAAGTTAAAATTCTTTTTCTAAATGAGCGGTTCTAAATTGCTTTTCAAGAGCCTCCCCGCCATTTAGAATGCGTGTACTCCAAATTATTTGCAGGGCGTGTTGTTCTTCGATACTAAGTTTCCAAGGAAATTCAGCGTTTTCAAGGCGGTTTCTTAGTGTCTGTAAAATGATTGCAACCGATACGGATAAATTGAAACTCTCTGTAAATCCATACATTGGTATTGCAAGATGATAATCAGCATTGGCTAATATGGATTCGGTTAATCCTCGTCGCTCTGTACCGAAAATTAGGGCTATGGGTTCATCTATCGGAAGGGATTCTGGCGTATACGCATGTGCGTGTGGGGAAGTTGCAACGAGTTTATAGCCTTTTTCTCTTAGATGATTCAAACAATCCAAGGACGCTGTTTCTTTATTGGTAAATCGATGCAGGTCGATCCATCTCCCGGATCCCTTGGCAATATTCCGCTGCAGTACATATTTGTTCTTATCTTCAATCGCGTATAAATCTTGAATACCAAAACAATCACAGCTTCGAATAACAGCAGAAGCATTATGTTCTTGAAAGATGTCTTCTAAAACAATACTGATGTGTCGGGTGCGTTGCTCAGCGATGTTGTTAAAAAGCGCTACTTTATTAGGCGTTAAAATCTCCCGGAAACGTTGGAGAACATAGGTATTCTCTTCGGTATTCATTAGTTGTCGATGCGGTAGTCACTTTTTTTTAACCACCCTTTTTTAACGAAATAAATAAATAAAATAATTCCAAGCAATAACATTAACCCAACTACAACAAAATAGGCGTTTTTCTTTTTTAACTCAGGCATGTTCTCGAAATTCATGCCATAAACACCTGCTATGAATGTAAGGGGAATAAAAATAGCACTCACAATCGTTAATACTTTCATGATTTCATTCATGCGTTGTCCTTGGGCAGCATAATAAAAATTTGCTAAACCATCCAAGATTTGAATTTGACTATCGATTTCAGTGATTAAGTTCCTGCAATTACTGTTCAGTGTTTTAAAATACCGCGTATTTTCTTCATGAATCAACTTGGTTTCGCTGCTGTAAAGTTGTTCTGTTATGTCCCGTATTGGACGAGAGATGGTTCTTAATTGGATTAACTTACGTTTCTGTGTTTCAATGTCATGTAAAATGGCTTTGTCTTCATGAAGGTGTAAGCGATTTTCAATTTTTGCTGAATTTTCAGAAACGTCATCAATAATTCGATAATAGTTATCTAAGATTGCTTCCATGCAACGATACAGTAAGAAATCCGATTTCTGCCTTCTGATTTTTCCTTTTGAATATTCAATTCGGTCCCTTACACTATCGAAGTAACCTTTTAATCCATTTTGCATAGTGATTAAATAGGCTTCACCGAGAAAAAATGTAATTTGATTTTCACCAAACATATCCTTACTCCGATCCGATAAATCGGTTAAAGTCACACTAAAATAAATATAATTGGGATACTCTTCGACTTTAGGGCGACGTTGCTGAATGTATATATTTTCAATGCTTAATTTATCGATATGTAATTTTGTACAAAGTTGTCTAATCGCTTCTTGGTCCGATAAATCATGGATATTAAGCCAGCATACGTGATCATCATCTAATTCCGCTTCTAAAAAATCAGAGGCAAAATAGTTGATGTCATTGTTTTTAATAAGGTAAAAACAACTATTGTATTTATACAGTTCACATTCGTTTATCATCCGTAGGTATTGGTTTTGAATTTATGGAGCAAGAACTACATTTTTTGGAAGTAAAAAAGTACTTATTTACCAAAAATCCAAGTGCACTAAATAGGATTAATCCAACAAGTAAGTTTTGTATCATTTATCAATATTAATACTTTTAAAATAAAGAGAAACAAATCCAAGCGCCAAGGTAGGCTAAAAATCCAAAAGAAGCGAGTTGAAGTACTGGCCATTTCCAGGAGTTTGTTTCGCGTTTTACAATGGCCAAGGTCGATAGGCATTGCATCGCATAAACATAAAATACCATAAGTGAAATTCCAGTTCGTAACGAAAAGACAAGGGTTCCATCCGAATTTTTTTGCTTCTTTAAACGTGCTGAAAGCCGTAATTCACTCCCTGTTCCTCCGTTGGCGTAAATAGTGGATAAGGAACCTACAAAAACTTCTCGAGCAGCAAATGACGTAATCAGTGCGATACCAATTTTCCAATCGTATCCAATGGGTTCAATGATCGGTTCAATTCCTTTACCTACAATACCGATGTAAGAGTTCTCTAAAAGTACCGCATTTACTAAGCCTTCTCGATCAACCTTATCTTTAGTTTTATATTCGCTTGTTTTTTTCAAGGATTGAATCGCAGCGCTTCGTTTTTCTGAAGGACCATAACTGGCTAAAGCCCAAAGCACGATTGAAATCGCTAGAATTATACCACCCGCTTCTGTTGTAAATACCTTGATTTTTTCAAACACAGTAATAAAAATATTGCGCCATAACGGACGCTTGAATTCTGGGATTTCCATTAAATAATAGGAGCGTTTTTCTTGTTTCAGAATCATGTGCATAACCCATGCAATGAATAAGGCAGAGACAATCCCTAATACATATAAACCAAGTAATACTAGTCCTTGCAAGTCTATAAACCCTAACAATTTCATCTTTGGAATAACTAATCCAATGAGTAAGGTGAATACGGGAATTCTGGCACTACAGCTCATTAAGGGCGCAACAAATATGGTGATTATTCGCTCTTTGTAATTTGGTATTCCCCTTGTAGCCATTACGCCAGGAATCGCACAGGCCATGCTTGAAAGCAAAGGTACAACACTTCTCCCATTTAATCCAAAGGGACGAACCAATCGATCCATCAGGAACACAGCACGGGCGAGGTAGCCTGAATCTTCCAATAAGGCAATAAAGAAAAACAAGATGCCAATTTGTGGTATAAATACCAGCACACCACTAATCCCTGGAATAATTCCATCACAAATCAATGCGGACAAAGGGCCATCCGGCATCAGGCCTTTAATTCCTATGGTTAGCCACTCAAACCCTGTTTCAATAGCGTCCATGGGATATGATGCAAATGAAAATACAAATTGAAAAATCACAAAAAGAATAGCCGCAAAGATTAGATAACCAAAGATAGGGTGGGTTAGCCAACGATCTAAAGTATGGGAACGCTGACTTTTTTCCATTGTACGTATAGTTCCTTGGATGATTTCACCGATTTGTTCATGTCTTTGGCGCGCCTCTTGTTCTTGTCCCGACAAATCACTCAGCGATTTCAGCGTATTACTAACTTGTGTTTGCTCGGTCTTAAGTTGGTCGATTTGTAAACTGAGTGCATTTAATAAGCGATCCTTTCCTAGGCCAACACGGGCATTCATTAAGATGATTGGGGTATTGCTAAAGGTGCGTTTTAATGAGTTTACGTCGATACTGATACCCTTTTTTTCGGCGATATCGTTCATGTTAATTACCAATACCAAGGGTAACCCACAATCAATAAGTTGACTAAATAAAAATAAACTTCGCGATAAATTCGAGGCATCAGCAACTACTATTCCTAGGTCGGGTTTTTCGTTGACCAGGGAGGACATGAGTAGTTCGTAAACCACTTTTTCCTCTTTATTCGAAGGATAAACGCTATAGACTCCGGGCACATCAATGAGTTCATGCGCTTCTCCCTTTACAGATACAATACCACTTTTCTTTTCTACAGTTACACCGGCAAAATTCCCGATTTTTTGTCTTAATCCAGTGAGTAGATTAAATACGGTGCTTTTACCCGTATTGGGGTTGCCGAATAATGCAATTTTCATGCGTGGATTATCATTTTTTCGACGAATATACTGTTTGCATCCTCTTTACGAATGGAAAGCATCGTGTTTTCATAGGAAAAAGCGATTGGTCCGTTGAATGGGGCTTTTAACACTAGGGTTACTAAGGTGCCGGGCATAATTCCCATCTCAAGTAATTTGGTACGAAATACGTCATCCGCTATGCGGATGATATTTGCTTGTTCGCCTACCTTGAGTTCATTGAGTAACATGGTACAAAATTACCCCATCTATTTCAATTTTTTATACCACAAACAAGGTATTTACCTACCGAATTACGAAGCGGGCAGTTTGACGAGAACGTTGCTCGAGTAATACGTCGCGACCAGATATCATTTGATTAATCGTAGATTGATTATAATGTCGAATGGTTACCAATTCAACCCCTTCGTTGTATTTACATTTAAAGGTTGGACTGAGGTTTGTAATCAGTGATTCCATATGTACTTTATCCCCATCTACCAAGACCGAAAAATTCAAAGCTGAATTTTGCATGAGGTTTATCTTAATTCGGTTGCTGTAAAAGATCTCAAAGATTTTTGCTAATGCATCTTCATTAATAAATGAAAAATCAGCAGAGCTAATGGTAATCAATACTTGATTTTTCTTTACAATAAATGACGGAATCAAGTGGTCGTTTCCACCTTCCGATTGAATCGTCGTTCCAGGTTCTTCAGGGGCAATAAAACTTTTTACATAAAGAGGAATCCCTTTATTCTGTAGCGGTTTAATCGTTTTTGGATGAATTACGCTTGCGCCGAAATATGCCAATTCTATAGCTTCTCGATAGGAAATTTGTGATAACAATTGGGTATTTTCGAAATATTTAGGATCCGCATTTAACATCCCGGGTACATCCTTCCAAATGGTTACTTCCGAGGCATTGGTACAAAATGCAAATATCGCCGCTGAATAATCAGAGCCTTCCCTTCCGAGTGTGGTAGTAAAGCCTTCTGAGGTATGACCAATAAAGCCTTGGGTGATGTAGGTATTGGTGTTGTGAATTTCCGACGCCAATCGTGCAGTAATGAGCGCTTCACTTTTCTCCCAGTTTATATTGGCTTCCTGGTAGTGATTGTCGGTACGAATTAACCTTCGGGCATCTAACCATTCGGATTTTAGTCCAAGTTCAAGTACATATTCGTTAATTATGAAGGATGAAAGTACTTCCCCTAGTGATACTACTTGGTCATATTCAAACGACCGCTGTTCTGCAAGGGGTTTTTCGAATTTATTTTTAAGTTGTTCGAATAAGTCGTCAATAAACCTAAATACTTTACTGTGTTTATCATGAAATAATTCACCGGCGATATCTACATGAAAATCACGTAATTCATCTACCGTATGGTAGTAATTTAGCTGATCCTGAGAGAGTAAATAGCTCAGACATGCTTCAAGTTTGTTGGTGGTTTTACCCATGGCAGATACCACTACAAGGACGCGTTCATGCTCGTAACGTAAGAGAATAGAACCGACATTTCTAATGGCTTCCGCATCCTTAACGGAGGCCCCCCCAAATTTAAATACCTTCATACCTTAACTAAGATTTTCTGCCAATTCCTGCATCGTTTTTTTAGCCGATCGATTCGCATAAATGATTTGATAAACTGCGGTTAAAATTGGTAAATCTACATTGAACTTTTCGTTCATTTCCATGAGACTTTTCGTGGCGTAATAACCTTCAGCAATCATACCAATTTCTAAGGTAGCGGCCTTTACGGAATATCCTTTGCCAATCATAAGACCGAAGGTCCTATTTCTGGAAAACTTCGAATATGCCGTTACTAATAGATCACCTAAGTATGCACTATTTTTCACATCGCGATGCACGGGATTTACCACATCAATAAATCGTTCAATTTCTTGAATGGCATTTGAAACGAGCACCGCTTGGAAATTGTCTCCGTAGCCAATGCCAGCGCAAATTCCAGAAGCTAAGGCATATACATTTTTTAAAATTGCTGAAATTTCAGCACCAAATAAATCTTCACTAACGGTCACTTTAATATACCTGCAACGCAAGGCATTCGCTACGTTTTCGGCAACTTCTATATCATCACAACCTACAGTTAAATACGAAAGTCGTTCCAGTGCAACTTCTTCGGCGTGACAAGGTCCACAAATAATACCAATGCATGAATAGGGTATGCCAAATGTTTTATGAAAATATCGCGCAGGAATTGCATTGAATTCCGGTATGATGCCCTTGACAGCTGAAATAACTATTTTATTTTGAAAAAGAGCTGGGTCAATTTCTTTGAAAATCCCATGGATAAAAGCAGCAGGAACAGCAACGATTAAATAATCACTTGAGGTTATCACCTCTTGTAACGAAGCACTTAATTGTAATTTAGTCACTTCTAATTCTGCAGATTGCAGATACCTTGGGTTATGCTTGTATGCTTGAATGTGCGCGATAGATTCCTCCGATCGAACCCACCAATTAACGTGAGATTGACTATTTGAAAAGAGCTTAACCAGTGCTGTTGCCCAACTTCCGCTGCCAATAACACCAATACGCATCGGTTGTGCCTTATTCACCATATGCAAAGTTAATCATTCTCAATAAATCAAATATTTAGGAAACTAATCAATTGAAATTGAAGATTTCACCGCCTTGAAGCGCTTCGGCAAATGAATCCCTCATGCGCTCTAATTTTAATTTCGCATGCGGATTACCATCAATGGCGTCTTTTTTAGTTTTGTAATATACATCCAACGACTGCCCAAATAAATCTTGTTCTAAGCGTTTTTTGATTTCAAGGATTTTTGCATTAACTCCAATTAGATAATGTTCAATTTCTCCCAATCGCTTCAATTCATCCGAAGAAAGCGGTTCTTTTTTAAGTAATTGATGATAATGAGGAAGAAGTTCTTCAAGCAAACGCATGAATTTTTCTAACTCTTCATCAAGTTCCTTTCTATTTGATTTGAAATCTGACATTCAGCGTTAAAAATAACATTAATTCAATTTAAAACACGCGAAGAACAAAAAAGATCATTCACACACCTCAAATTGCGTAATGTCATTCCCCGCTAAGAATTCCTTGTGATTCATGCTTCGTTTTCCTTCTGCTTGTAACAATTGGACACAGAAGTAGCCATCTTTACAGGGAATAAGGATTCCATCTTTTGTAGACGTAAGCCCAACAGTTGGACGCTCATCGGCTATAAATACGCCCTTAAATAGTTTGAAATTCATTATGCGTTGGGTAGGGATGTGGCGCAACAAACAATAGGCACTTGGATATGGATTTAATCCATTGACTAGGTTGGTGATTTCTATTCCTGTGGCATTAAAATTAACCCGTGTATTTAGCTTGGTGAGTTTGGGCGCATCTTTTACCGAATCAGTGGCTGATTGAGGGATTGATTCGGCAAGGTTGTTTTCTATCGCATGGAGGGTTTCAAGTATCAAATCTGCCCCGGGGTCAAGCATTTGGTCGTGCAGTTCACCTGCTGTTGTGCCAGGTAATATGTCTATGCGGTGCTGCTTAAGTATTGCGCCACAGTCAATGACCTCATTGATAAAAAATGTGGTCAAGCCGGTTTGTGATTCACCGTTTATAATCGCCCAGTTAATTGGTGCTGCTCCCCGATAGTTGGGCAGTAACGATGCGTGAAGATTAATGGTACCCTTTGCCGGCATTTTCCAAACCACTTCTGGTAACATTCTGAACGCAACAACCACAAATACGTCGGCATCAAATGCTTTTAGATCCGCTAGAAAGACCTCATCCTTTAACGAACTCGGTTGAAGGATAGGGATTCCAGCTTTTTTGGCTGTTTCTTTAACAGCACTTTCCCTGAGTTGCTGTCCCCTTCCTGCAGGTTTGTCTGCCACCGTTACAACAGCCACCACCTCGTGAGCTGTTGAAATTAACCCCTCTAGCATATGACTAGCAAACAAGGGGGTTCCCATAAAAACAATTTTCAATCCCATTTAGATACGTTTATTGTTCCAAGAAAATAAGTTTAAATATAAATAGGATAAAAGACCCATGGTACCAAAATAGATATATTCAACGGTCCAAACATGATAAATATCGAAGGTCCAAACTTTAATAAATAGATAAACACTCAGCGTGTAAACCCCAACAGAGATAATTTCTATGGTCATTGATGCTACGGTATTTCCACTTCCATGAATCGTTTGGAAATAAACTGATACCAGCGCATATAACAAGATAGAACCAGCAACCAGTCGAAGAATAGCACTGCTGTCTTTTAGGTATTGCTCGTGCGGGTTAATTATCGACACCAAAGTTTCCGGATAGAAAATTGCCCCATGAAAGCTTAACAACATAAATAGGAGAGTAAGCAGCTGTATGCGTCGTTGTATTCGTGGTAGCTCTTGTTGCTTTGCTGCTCCTATGTATTGAGAAATATACGTTTTGGTCGTTCCAGCAAATCCCCAGATTGGAACAAAGGCCAAAAAGTAAATGGAGCGTATGTTTTGTGATACGGTAAGCTGATATTTCCCCATTTGTTCAATCCATGTGAAAAACAAGGTCCACGTGAATAGGGCAGAGAACCCCTGAAGCAATAGGGGCGTTCCAATACTAATTAATTCTTTGAGCTCAAACCAAACTCCCTTTATACTTCCAAATAAGTTGTATGATTTGTTCTCTTTGGAGCCTAAGGTAAATAGCACCAAAAACATCATTCCCAAACCGTCTGCGATTGACGAAGCGGTCGCCGCGCCAGCCACTCCCATTTCCGGAAATATTCCAATACCATAGATGAGTAAATAATCAAACAGTATGTTGGTGCTGGCCGTAATTATTGCGGAAATTAATACCACCCAAGATTTTCCACGTGCCAAATAAAATGCCTGAAATCCTAAAGTAATCATGCAAAAGAATAAAGCAAATGAACGATGTTGAATGAATTCACCTTGTAACCTAGCTACCTCCTGATTTCGTGAATACGAGCTAATCCATGAGGGGATAAAGAGGGTAAGTACTACAAAGAAAAGCACCGCAAGTACCCCCAATATAATCCATGTTGCGTTGAGAATTCTACCCAGTTGGTCCGATCTTGACTCACCAATTCTTCGCGCCATAAGGATCTGAGCGCCATCAGACATTCCAAGAAGCATCATGTAAAAGGTGATATATGCCAATCCCGCATTGCCTACCGCATCAAACCCTTCAATGCTATACCTGCTTATGAATGCAGAATCCGTAATGAGCACGATGGATTGGATGAATCCAGAAACCATCATCGGTAAAGCTACACCGAGGATTGACTTGTAGGTTAAGGGTAAGAGATTACTCGACATAAACAACTAAACCTTTTAAATATTCCCCTTCTGGATGAAAAGCACCAATTGGATGGTCGGCAGGTTGATGTAATTGATAGAGTATTTTTACTTTTCGATTAGATTCTATCGCTGCAGAAATGATGGTATGATTAAAAAGCGATTTGTCGATTACTTGTGAACAAGAAAAGGTAATTAAAATACCTCCAGATTTTATTTGTCGCAAAGCATGCGCATTTAAACGCTTATATCCTTGAACAGCTTTATGCTTTTTGTCAAGGTGTTTTGCAAATGCCGGTGGGTCAAGAATTATAATATCAAATTCTTCCGGAAGTTCCTTCATAAATTCCATGGCATCTGCAGCTACAGATACGTGACGGTCTTCCATGCCATTTAATTGAACGTTTTGCTCTACCAAAGCAATGGCTTTTTGAGAGCTATCCAAAGAATATACAACGCTCGCATTGTTTTTTAATGCTTGTAAACTAAAGCCACCGGAATAACAGAATGCATTTAGTACTTTCTTTCCTTGTGACAATTTTCCTACCATGGTTCGGTTATCCCGTTGATCAATGAAGAATCCGGTTTTTTGCCCGTTAATCCAATCTATAGCATAGGTTATTCCATCTTCTTTTGCGTAATGCGGTGTAGGTACCTCGCCATATAGATAACCGTCCGTTATGGCGTGTCGTTTCGGTAAGGTTTCAGCTGATTTATGGTAAACGGCAAGCAAGTCTTCCCCAAGGCTTAACCTTAATGCCTCGGTGATTTCATCAAGGTGCTGAATCATTCCGATAGAGTGACACTGGATTACTGCAACACCAGTATAATAATCAATAACCAACCCTGGAAGTTCATCTCCTTCACCATGACAGATACGGAAAATGGAATTAGTTGCGGATAATAGTCCTAATTTCTTTCGTAACTGAACCATTTCTGCAATACGTGTATTCCAAAATTCTTGATTGAGATCCACCTCAGAAAATGAAATGACTCGAACTGCTATGGATCCATGTTGAAAGTGCCCAAGCGCTAGGAATTTACCGTTCCAACTGTTAACTGTAACTAACTGACCATCCTCAAGCGACGCGCAGTCAGAGGCAATAGCTCCGGAAAAAACCCAAGGATGTTTTCTGTACAGGGATGCTTCTTTCCCCTTCTTTAATGTAATAATTGGAATCACGGTGCAAAAGTAGCGATTTACTTTGGGCGCTATGGTAAGATTAAAATGAATATATTTGGAAAAAACACAATATGGCAAATAAACGAATGTTAAAGAAACAAATCAATGCAATGATCATTGATGTGATAGATGAGTGCATATATATCCAAGAAGTAAATGACGATAAGGCTGACGCTGCAGAAGGATTGATTGAGGAAGTAATTTCTACCTATAATGAATTATTGTCCCGAATCAATACCGGGAAAACAAAGGCGGATTTTAAGTCGATTGTGTCTGATTTTGATCAGAAATCCGATGAGCTTTTAGATAAATTGAATGGGTTAAACCATTGATATAAAAAAAACCAATTAACCGATTACTAAATACGAATGCTATGTTAAATCGATTGTTTGATGTTCCTTACCATCAATTAAAGAATTTTCCACAAGCCAATATGTTCAACACGAAGGTGAACGGTGAATGGCAGTCCCTTTCTACTCAGGAGTTTTTGCAGCAATCCATGCGCCTATCTAAGGCATTGTATCACATGGGGGTAGCGGCAGGTGATCGCATTGCAGTAGCTTCTAGCAATCGATATGAATGGAATGTTCTTGATATTGCAGTGCAGCAGGTGGGCGCTATACTAGTACCCTTATACCCGACCATTTCAGCAAAGGATTATGCGTACATTCTTAACGACTGTGCAGCTGAATATATGTTTGTAGGGAATCAAGAGATTGCGGATAAAATCAACGAGGTAAAACCTCAATTGTCTGGATTGAAAGAAGTGTTTTCATTCGATTCCTTGCCAAATGTGCAATCATGGAATGTCTTGTTTGAAATGCAGCATGAAGTCTCTGAATTGATGGTTCAAGAACGTATGGATGCCGTTAAACCTGAGGACATGGTAACTATAATTTATACGTCTGGTACAACGGGTAATCCGAAAGGCGTTATGTTAACCCATGGAAATGTACTTTCTAATGTATTGGCCTGTGAAGAGCCAATTCCAGCAGATCAACATTCGAAGGTTCTAACCTTTCTTCCGGTTTGCCACATTTATGAGCGAATGCTTCATTATTTGTACATGTACATAGGTGCTTCAATTTATTTCGCGGAGTCCATGGAGACCATTGGCGATAACATTCGTGAAGTAAAACCGGATGTCTTTAGTGCTGTTCCTAGATTAATCGAGAAGGTTTACGATAAAATTATCGCAAAAGGGGAGGACTTAACAGGTGTAAAGAAAAAGCTTTTCTTTTGGGCGGTTGGTCTGGCAGAAGAATATGAGCAAACCGGTAAAGGTTCATGGTATTATCTTAAACTGGGCATTGCCAAAAAGTTGATTTTTTCAAAATGGCAGGAAGCCTTAGGCGGTAATGTACGTGCAATTGCATCTGGGAGTGCGGCCTTACAACCCAGGTTGTCTCGGATATTTTTAGCCGCGGGTATCCCAATTTTAGAAGGGTATGGAATGACCGAAACGTCTCCTGTAATTTCAGTGAATTCATTTCAGCGCGGAATTCGTTTTGGAAGCGTTGGAGCGTTAATCGATGATGTACAGGTCATGATTGCAGCAGACGGCGAAATTTTGGTAAAAGGTCCCAATGTTATGATTGGATATTATAACAATGAAGAGGCTACCAAAGACGTGTTTAATGAAGAGGGGTGGTTGAAAACTGGGGATATAGGGGAGTTTATTGAAGGTAAATATCTTAAAATAACCGATCGCAAAAAGGAAATCTTTAAAACATCAGGAGGGAAATACATTGTACCTCAAGCCATTGAAAATTCCCTCAAAGAATCTCGCTTTATTGAGCAAGCAATGGTTATTGGAGAGAACCAAAAGTTTCCAGCAGCGTTCATCGTACCAGATTACGCATTTGTTCGGTCTTGGGCGAAACGACATGACCTATCTTTTGATAATTTAAGCAATGAGGAAATTATTGCTGATCCAACACTAAATAAACGGATGTTTGAGGAGATAGAAAAAGTAAATGCTCACCTTGGAAATTGGGAGCAACTCAAGAAAATTAAACTGTTGCCAGATTTATTTTCTATTGAGGGGAATGAATTGACTCCAACACTGAAGTTGAAGCGCAAAGTAATTCTCGAAAAGTACAGTAAAGAATTCAATGAGATTTTTGAGTAATAAAAAAGGGGCCTAAGCCCCTTTTTTATTTAATGTTTGTCTGTACATCCAGATTTCTGTGTTGTTCCAGAACAACATTTCTTTTGTTCCGTTGCGGAACAACTTCCTTTCTTCTTTTTCTTTTTCTTTTTGTCGTCGTCACGAAGTTCCATTTTAACGCCAGTTTGAGCAGCGTATACTTTTGAAGCGATCGTTCCACTCATGGTCACCAACGCAACAGCTAAAACTAATTTTTTCATGGGTTATTTTTTTTATAAATGTACTAAGTATTTACAGAGTTGCAAGTATGTCTTCACGATTTTTAACCTTTTGTCCCAGGCTTACGTTGATTTGTGCATCTAATGGTAGAAAGACATCCACACGTGACCCGAACTTTATGAAGCCAAATTCATCACCTTTTTCATACGATTGACCAGGGCTTGCATAGAGACAAATTCTACGGGCAAGAGCACCAGCAATTTGACGAACCAGTACACGTTTTTTTGAAGCTGTTTCAACTACCATCGTTGAACGTTCATTCTCCGTAGAGCTTTTCGGGTGCCAAGCAACCAAATATGAACCTTCGTGGTATTTAGTGTAAACGACGTTTCCAGCGATCGGCACATAGTTCGCATGAACATTCAAGGGCGACATGAAAATAGAAATCTGAATACAATCTTCTTTTAAAAACTCAGGTTCATAAACCCGTTCAATTACAACCACTTTTCCATCAGCAGGACAAACAACTTCAGTTGAATTACCTGCTATCGTTCGGTTTGGAACTCGAAAGAATTGTATAATAAGATAAAGGAAAACCAAAGGAATCAAAGAGAGCAATGCACTCAGCCAACTCATCGAATTTCCTAATAATATCCAAATTGTAGCCACAATAACACCTGTTATTAATGTGGCTGTTGTCATAATGACGTATCCTTCTTTATGAAATCGCATGGGTAAATTTACCAATAAAAATAGAGCATATACCAACAATAGAAGAATGGGATACTAAACAAGGCAGCATCAAAGCGGTCTAAAACGCCTCCATGACCTGGTAAAATACTTCCACTGTCTTTAATTTCTAAACTTCGTTTAAATAGAGATTCTAACAAATCCCCAAAGATGGCGCACGGACCAATAATCACTGCCGAGACAACCCAAAATAAGGTCAATCCTTGGTTAATATATGTTCCAATTATGAACCCGAAGAGTAATGTGAATACAATTCCACCAACGGTGCCTTCCCAAGTTTTCTTTGGGGAAATACGCTCGAATAATTTGTGTTTACCCCATTTTTTTCCGACAAAATACGCCATCGTATCGTTTGTCCAAATTAGGATTAACATACCAGCAACTGTTGGTAAAAATTGTTTGTTTCGAATATTTAAATCAATGCTCAAATAAAATGGTATAACCACGTAAATTATCCCAAGAACTAATACTGCAATGTTTAATAGTGGTTGAGGGTGCTTTTTCCAGAGCTCTATTAAAATCAAACTAAAAAACAATGGGAAAACTACCGTTATCGAAATGATTGGGAGCACCTCTACACTCATTCCGATAAGGAGTAGATAAATAAAAATACCGATGAATAAACCCATTTCCTTGGAAACATGAATGAACGATAATCGATCACACATGCGGTAAAATTCAAGCAAGCCTACAATCATAAACACACTGAAAACAACTCCCTGAGCCCAAGGCCCTGCAATTACTGACCCTAGTATTAAAATACCAAGTATGGTGCCTGTGATAATTCGTTGGACTAAATTACTCATGGCAGTTAATCTATTCGTCTGAAGTTTCGGTTTCAGTTTTCGATGGTGTAGAGTCTTCAGTTGGTTTTTCTGTTATATCTTGAGATTGAATTTCAGTGGATTCAGTCGTTTCGGTAGAGGCGCTTTGATCGCCCGATTCAACATCAGCGTCTTGAACAATTTCCTTCTCTTCAATAATTTCAGCCGGCTCCCACTGTCGTTTCCCAAAGATTTCTTCTAAGTTTTCTTTAAATATCACCTCGTCGATTAAGAGTTTTTCAGCTAATAGCTCTAGTTTATCTTTATTTTCAGTAAGGATTTTTAATGCACGTTGATATTGACTTTCCACTAATTTCGATACCTCTTCATCAATTATTTTTGCAGTCTCGTCAGAATACGGCTTGGTAAATGCATCCCTTCCTTGTGAATCGTAAAAGGAAATATTTCCTACGCGTTTATTTAACCCATAAATAGAGACCATCGCATAGGCTTGTTTGGTTATTTTCTCCAAATCGCTCAATGCACCCGTACTAATTTTAGAAAATACCAATTCCTCTGCTGCTCTTCCTCCAAGGGCGGAACACATTTGATCTAATAACTGTTCAGTGGTAGTAATGCTGCGCTCTTCAGGTAAATACCAAGCGGCGCCCAATGAATTACCACGAGGGACAATCGTCACTTTCACCAACGGATTTGCATATTCCAACAACCAAGAAATGGTGGCATGACCTGCTTCATGTATAGCAATTGCCTTTTTCTCATCTTTGGTGATGATTTTGTTTTTCTTTTCTAGGCCTCCTACAATTCGATCTACCGCATCAAGGAAATCTTGCTTGCCAACTTTCTTCTTTTCTTTTCGTGCAGCAATTAATGCAGCTTCATTACATAAGTTAGCGATATCGGCACCACTAAATCCTGGGGTCTGTTTTGCCAAAAAGTCAATATCTAGACCTTCTTCTAGTTTCAGCGGTTTTAAATGTACTTGGAAGATTTCTTTCCGTTCATTTAAATCGGGCATATCTACATAGATCTGTCGGTCGAATCGTCCTGCTCTCAAAAGCGCGCTATCCAGCACGTCTGCCCGGTTGGTAGCAGCTAAAATAATCACCCCACTGTTTGTACCAAAACCATCCATTTCTGTAAGTAATTGGTTCAAGGTATTTTCCCGCTCATCGTTTGAATTAAACCCGTTATTCTTGCCTCTGGCTCTTCCAATCGCATCAATCTCATCAATAAAAATTATGGACGGAGCTTTCTCTTTTGCCTGACGGAAAAGATCCCTTACCCTTGATGCTCCAACACCAACAAACATTTCAACAAAGTCAGATCCGGATAGTGAGAAGAAAGGAACTTTAGCCTCTCCAGCTACTGCTTTCGCTAATAAGGTCTTACCGGTTCCTGGAGGACCAACTAATAAGGCGCCTTTTGGAATTTTTGCACCAATGTCCGTGTATTTCTTAGGGTTTTTAAGGAATTCAACGATTTCTACAATTTCCTCTTTTGCTCCTTGCAATCCGGCAACATCCTTAAACGTTACGTTAGTTGATTTTCCTTTGTCATATAATTGAGCTCTGGATTTCCCAATATTGAAAATTTGTCCGCCGCCGCCGCCGCTTCCACCTCCACCTGTCATTCTGCGCATTACGAAAAACCATATTAAGAAAATGATTCCGAATGGTAACAAGTAGGCTAGAATCGTCCCGAAATAATCCGTTTCTGTATCGCGAGCGCATTCAAATCCACGTTCTTTTTCTAAGCTATTTTCAAAATTGCCGAGGTCACCGATGTTTTCGAGTACAATTTCTGATTTTTTCTGTTTTTCTATGGATTTTTCTTTTTTCAGTTGCTTCCATATCTTAGGGTATTCTCCTTTCTTAAAGGTTTTCACCAATTCAATTCCTCTACCATTCAAGGTGAAATTAGCACGTTGATCGTTGATTATAGTGATTTTTTCAACGCCACTTGAATCTACCAATTCAAACAATGTCTGCTTACGTTCAATGGTTATGCGTGACTCCGCACCATAAAAAAGTTGAATTGCAATAAAAGCGATACCAGCAATTGCATAAATCCAATATACTGAAAAACCACCTTTCTTTTTATTTTCTGACATAATGCTTTAGTTTAAGTTAGGGATGTCTGTTCTTACACCGTCTGCCCACAATTCTTCTATCTCATAAAATCCACGGGCGTCCTTGTAAAACACATGGGCGACTACATCTACGTAATCAAGCAAAACCCACTCACTGTTTCGTTGCCCTTCGGTATGCCAAGGTTTCTCTTTAAGGGTTTTTCGGGTGAAACGCATAACGGCATTCGTAATACCATCCACTTGAGTGCTTGATTCGCCGGAACAAATAACAAAGAAATCACACACCGCAGAACTTAAACCCCTCAGGTCTATAACCACAATATCCTTTGCTTTATTTTCTTGCATTCCCTCAACAATACATTTGCTAAGGATTTCAGAATGCGATATTTCTTTTTTAATCTTTGCCATTAATTTTTATACAAGGTGCAAAACTAATTCATTAATTTAAATATACCTTTGGTTTTTACTCCTACTAGCTATAAATTATGCTAAAATTTGGTAAACAGGTTTTCAAACTGAATTCGGTTGATTCTACCAACAATTATGCAGCCAATCTACTAAAAGATGGTATAATTGAAAATGGAGCAGTAGTAATGGCAGATTTTCAGACGAATGGCCGTGGACAACGCAGCAATGTATGGCATTCTGACTCCGGAATGAACCTTTGTGCCTCATTTGTTTATTTACCTGCCAATTTGGCATTAAGCGACCTTATTACAATTAACTGGTGGGTTTCCTTGAGTGTCATCGATTTGTTAAACAAATTTTCCGTAAAAGCCAGCATTAAATGGCCAAATGATATTTTTGTTGAGAATTTGAAAGTTGGTGGTTTGCTTATTGAAACGGTGAACCAAGGAGCTCAAGTTAAATCCATAATAATTGGGGTGGGAATTAATGTAAACCAAGTGGATTTCAATACCATTCAAGCAACTTCAATAAAAAAAATAAACGGATTTCATTATGGCGTAGAGGATGTACTCTGGTCGCTTTGCGATTCACTTACATCGAACGTGCCATTGCTTAACCAAAGAGATATGCTGAAATCATTATACGAAGCTCATTTGTTTAGGGTAGGTGTAAAACAGGATTTTTTAATTGCTGAGCAAGCTGTGTTTGGAGAAATCCAGGGTGTTGGGTCATTGGGGCAGCTTAAGGTTCGAATCGACAATCAAGATCAATTATTTGATCACGGACAAATTAAGTTTATTATTTAAAAACCTTAATTAGGTTTTCTCCCATGTCGTTAAATAAGGCCGTAAGTGGTCCTTTGGCCATCATTGCAATAAATGGCGAAGCTTCTCCTTTGAAAACTAATTGACCGCTACATGTTTGTTCGATCTCCTCAACTGAAACTAACAAATCAAAAGGAAACGGACTGTGTGTTCCACTGCGGTAACTCACGCTTGAAGAGGTCCGTTTGTTAAAAACTAAACCTATGATGATTCCCCCTTGTACTTTGAAGCTGCATTGCTTTTCATCGGAGTTAAATTCTTGAATCCGCTCAGTGGGAAGAAGTTTCTCCAAATTTTTAGGAATTGATAAAAAGCTCAAGACTTGATCCGAACTAGAGGCTATTGTAAACTGCTTGCTTTCTATTTGCATGAATTAGGATGGCGTCCAATTAGAAGGTAATTCGCGCCATTTTTTTAACTGGTCAAGATCTTCCTCTTTAATGTATTCAAGATTAACTGCTTGTTCAATCAAATGGTCATAATCAGATAAAACAGTAAACGGAACTTCCGCTTTGTCAAAGGCCTCCTTCGCCGTATCAAATCCATAGGAAAAAATTGCAATTAACCCTTTGACTTTCATCCCGGCATCTTTCAGGGCTTGAACTCCTTGCAAACTACTACCGCCCGTTGAAATTAAATCCTCAACTACAATTACAGTTTGTCCCGCTTCGTATGTGCCTTCAATTAAATTACCTAATCCATGGTCTTTGACATTACTTCTAACGTAAATAAAAGGTAATCCCAATTCTTGGGCAACTAAAACACCTTGTGGGATTCCACCTGTTGCTATACCCGCAATAACATCCGGTTTGCCAAATTCTTTTTCTACTAACTCTGAAAATCGTTGGCGAATATAGGTTCTGACTGTAGGGAATGACAGGGTTTTTCTGTTATCACAATAAATTGGAGATTTCCAACCCGAAGCCCAAGTAAATGGTTGTTGAGGTTGAAGTTTAACCGCTTTAATTCGTAATAATTCTCCCGCAATGCGCAACGCGCTATCTTTGTCATAAACCATGGCGCAAAATTATATTGTTTTTACTGAAAAAAAGACCTTGCATGTTGGTAGTTATGAACATCAATCTTGTGAAATAGTTACGGATGCGGTTGATTTTCCCTCTAAAAAATGGTGGAATTACATTCATGATCAGACGAATACGGCGTTGTTTTTCAACATGGACTTCAATTCGTTTAAAGCTAAGTTTAAAATAATACGTGCTGCAGGAGGCATTGTGCGAAGTAATAACTCACTTTTAATGATTTATCGAAATGACATGTGGGATTTACCTAAAGGTTGGATTGAGGCAGATGAATTTCCCTTACAAGCAGCCCTGAGAGAAGTCCTTGAAGAGTGCGGACAGATGGAATTGGTCGCTGAGTCGATTACCCCACTCACGACTTATCACTTATATCCGCTTAAAGGACAAATTGTGCTTAAAGAAACACACTGGTTTCTTATGACAGCGGCACCTCCAATTTCCTTAGTTCCGCAACGAAAAGAAGGTATTACAGAGGCGGCATTTAAAGCATATCATGAAGTCGATGAATTAATGCAACATGCCTATCCAATGATTCGGTGGATATGGGATGAGATTTCAGAATAAAATTATTACCTAATTAGCTTCGAATCTCCTATATTTGTTAAAATATCTCGTATGAAATTGTTTGCTTTTTTCTTCTTGTTACTTTTGTTTAGCGGGGCTTATAGCCAATCTGCTTCTAAAAAAATACTAGTGTTTGACCCTGTTGAAATACAGCGAAATGATATTCCATACGATTCAAAAGAGGTTTTTGAATTTAATTTCACAAATAAAACAGGGCAAGCCGTTACAATTACTAATGTTCAAACCAGTTGTGGATGTACAACGGCTGAAAAACCAGAAAATCCAATAAAGAAGAACAAACGAGGCAAGATTACTGTTTCGTATGATACAAAACGAGTTGGTGAATTTGTTAAAACCATTACAGTTACCTCCGATAAAGCTCCTCCGGTTGTTTTAACCATTCGAGGAAATGTTCTCCCTCAGAAACAATAGGAGGGAAGCATTCGCGCGTTGTTTCTCTTGGAATGATTATCTTCGCGCCAAAGCTTATACATGGAAATTCCAAAAACATTTGTTCCTGGTGAAGTAGAAAATAAATGGTACGCGCACTGGTTATCAAAAAACTACTTTCATTCAACACCTGATGATCGAGAGGCCTATACTGTTGTAATTCCTCCACCCAATGTAACGGGTGTCCTGCACATGGGACATATGTTAAACAATACAATTCAAGATGTACTGGTTCGAAGAGCACGTATGTTAGGTAAGAATGCCTGTTGGGTTCCTGGAACCGATCACGCTTCAATTGCAACAGAAGCTAAGGTTGTACAGAAGCTCAAATTAGAAGGCATCAACAAAACAGACTTGACTCGTGAGGAATTTTTGAGGCATGCATTTGAGTGGAAAGATAAGCATGGAGGCATCATACTCGAGCAATTAAAGAAACTGGGTGCATCTTGTGATTGGGAGCGAACCCATTTCACCATGGATGCCGAGTATTCAAAATCAGTGATTGCTGTTTTTATTGATTTATATAAAAAAGGAAAGATATACCGTGGGGTTCGGATGGTGAATTGGGATCCCGAGGCCCTTACTGCGGTTTCTGATGAAGAGGTGTTGTATAAAGAGGTGAACTCTAGGTTATACCATGTTCGTTATAAAATTGATGGGTCAGAAGACGATTGGCTAACGATTGCAACGACCAGGCCAGAGACAATTCTTGGGGATACAGCTGTATGTGTTCACCCGGAAGATTTGCGATATGCACATGCTGTTGGTAAATCCGTTATAGTTCCTATTTCTGGCCGAACAGTTCCTGTGATTGCTGATGAATATGTCGACCCAACGTTTGGTACAGGATGCCTGAAAATTACGCCCGCACATGATATCAACGATTATGAACTTGGCAAGAAATTTAATCTTCCTTCCATCGATTTGTTTAATGAGAATGGAACCTTAAATGCGCATGGCCTTCATTATGAAGGGGTAGATCGATTTGAGTGCAGAAAGCGAATTGCAAGTGAACTTCAAGAAAAAGGATACCTCGTAAAAACAGAAGATTACATTAATAAAGTTGGTTTTTCGGAACGAACAAATGCTGTGATTGAACCTAAATTGTCTTTGCAGTGGTTTTTGTCGATGAAGGAATTGGCAGAACCGGCCCTTGTTCATGTAATGAATGATGACATTAAGTTTTTTCCAGATAAGTTTAAAAATACCTACCGCCATTGGATGGAGAATGTCAAGGATTGGTGTATTTCCCGTCAATTGTGGTGGGGACATCAAATTCCTGCGTGGTATTTTGGGCCTGGGACCAATGATTTTGTGGTAGCAGAAACAGCGTTAGAGGCAATTCAAATCTTAAAATCAAAAGGGATTGAAAAAGAAGTTTCCGAACTCACACAAGACGAAGACGTATTAGATACATGGTTCTCGAGCTGGTTGTGGCCAATTTCTGTCTTTAATGGAATAACTCAACCAAAAAATCCAGAAATCACATATTATTATCCAACGAATGACTTAGTAACCGCTCCTGAAATTATGTTCTTTTGGGTGGCTCGAATGATCATAGCAGGATATGAATACCTCGGAGACCTCCCCTTTAAAAATGTCTATTACACTGGAATAGTGCGTGATAAATTAGGACGTAAAATGTCCAAATCTTTGGGTAATTCTCCTGATCCTATTGATTTGATTAATCAATTTGGAGCGGATGGTGTGCGTATGGGGATACTCATTTCTTCTCCAGCAGGAAATGACCTGCCGTTTGATACGTCGCAGTGCGAGCAAGGTCGAAATTTCGCAAATAAAATTTGGAATGCGTATCGTTTGGTTTCAGGTTGGGAGGTAAGAGCCTTTGAACAACCTGTGCATTCAAAACAAGCAATTACGTGGTTCGAATCTAAAATGAACGAGAGTTTAATTGCCATTAATTCGCATTTTGATAAGTTCAGGATTTCTGATGCCTTAATGGAAATCTATAAGTTAATATGGGATGATTTCTGTTCGTGGTATTTAGAAATGATTAAACCCGGTTATGAGCAGCCTATTGATTCAACAACCCTAGAACATACTACCCAGTTTTTTGAAAAACTCATGCAGTTACTTCATCCGTTTATGCCATTTATTACTGAGGAACTTTGGCATGCCTTATCAACGCGCGGTGAAAGCGACGATATTATTGTTTCAAATTGGCCCGTAAATCAAACGCCCGATGCACACGTGTTAACATCCATGACCGAGGCATTTGAAGTGATTTCTGGTATTCGGAATTTCCGTAAAACACAAAACATTGCCCAAAAGGTAAAACTTTCATTAGTCGTGGTATCTGAAACTTCAAACGATTTGGATGCGGTGCTCATTAAGATGGGGAATTTGTCTGAATTGAAAAGGCAATCTGGTAAAATTGACGGTGCTCATTGCTTTATTGTAAAAGGAATAGAGTATTACATTCCTTTTGGAGAGTTGATTGACGTAGAGGGTGAACGCAATAAAATTCAAGATGAGATAAAATATGCCAAGGGTTTTCTAGCTTCAGTTCAGGCAAAATTATCAAATGAACGATTTATGGCAGGTGCACCCGAGCAAGTGGTTGCAGTAGAACGCCAAAAAGAGGCAGATGCTTTGCAGAAATTGGCCTTACTTGAATCCAGGTTGTCAGCGCTCAAATAAACTGAAAATCTACCCGTCGATTTTTGCGCTTACCCTCATCGGTGTCGTTTGAGTCGATAGGATGTAATTCCCCATTGTACTCTTCGATCATTCGGTCGGTACGTATCCCATTTTTAATAAAGATGAGCTTGATTTCGTTGCTTCGCTTTTTAGATAATTCTAAATTGAACGCTTCACTGCCATCACCATCTGTGTTACCGATTATTTTGATTCGTAAATCACTGTGGCTTTTTAATATTCGGCAAACACGTTTTAAGTAATCGGTATAACTGCTATCTACCGTAAATTCATTATATCCGAAATATACCGGATTAAACTCGAATTGTTGTAATTCTTTATACCGCTTTTCCTTGGCTGGTATCCCATTTTGAATGTTGTTTAACATGGATTTTGCTACACTTGGCTCAAGGATTGGAAGGTTATTTAGTTCGTAAGTCTTCAAATCTCGTTCAAGGAATAGGAGGTAGCCGTTGTAAGGACTCCCCGGTGCATTAAATTTTGATTCAACATAACCGCTGGAATCATTAAGCATAAATTGAAAGTCAAAAGGATGTGCTACACTTTGTTTGTTTTTTATTGTTGGGTTTTTACCTGAATTTAATTTGAAGTTCTTCTTGTTTTTTATGGCACCACTCACCTCAAATTGTTGAATGGCCCCAGCGTCTTCAATTCGAAACGTTCCGTTTGAAAAGTTCATTACAACTTGATGGCTCAGTAATACGGGTATGGCTTGGTTGGAGTCTACTGAAGGGTTAGTTAATATACCAATCCAATTCCCGCTTATTTTCTGAGCGTGAAATAATGAAATAAATGATATGAAAATAAGTGTTGGAATAAAACAGAACCTCATAAAATGTTAAACGCAATTAAACTAATTTGGTTATTCTTTGTTATCAATTTTATGAAAATACTCGGTTTACTTTTTATTGCGCTGGGACTGTCTTTTTGCAGCACTGGCCAACGTAACGTCAATAATCCAACTAAAAACACAACAGGAATGAGTAAACATTCAATTCATGAATTCACAGTGGTTTCTATCGATGGAGACAGTTTAAACTTGTCTGAATTTAAAGGCAAGAAGATGATGGTTGTGAATACTGCATCTAAATGTGGGCTTACCCCTCAGTACAAAGAACTAGAAGCGCTTTACCGTGAATTTAAAGATTCGAATTTTGTCATTGTCGGCTTTCCTGCAAATAATTTTATGTCCCAAGAGCCAGGAACCGATGATGAAATTGCTGCTTTTTGTTCTAAAAATTATGGAGTAAGCTTTCCAATGATGTCTAAGATTTCTGTTAAAGGAAAGGATATGCATCCGGTGTATAAATTCCTAACGAGTTTGTCTGAAAATGGACTTGAAGACAACGAGGTTAAATGGAATTTTCAAAAGTATTTGATTGATGAAAACGGATTTCTAGTTCGTGTTATTTCACCAACGACTCCTCCAAACGATCCTGAAATCATCTCTTGGATAAAATCAAAGTAAATCGTTGAAATTTTGTTGAAAAGTTAAGGGGTTTGACTTAGTTCTGAATCCTTTTTCACCCTAGCTTTTACGTATTTTTGTATTGTATTTTTAAATCGTTAAAAAACAGTAAAAAAGAAGGTATGAGTGAAGCGGAAAATAGAGATAATTACTCAGCAGATAATATTCAAGTATTAGAAGGCTTAGAAGCTGTAAGAAAAAGACCTGCAATGTATATTGGGGATGTTGGCCTGAAAGGGTTGCATCACTTGGTGTATGAAGTGGTTGATAATTCAATTGATGAGGCCCTTGCCGGATATTGCAACAAAATCGATGTTTTTATTAATGAAAACAATTCAGTTACCGTAATTGACAATGGGCGTGGTATCCCTACGGCAATGCATACCAAGGAGAAAAAGTCTGCCTTGGAGGTTGTAATGACCGTACTTCATGCCGGCGGTAAGTTCGATAAAGACACATACAAAGTTTCAGGGGGTCTTCACGGAGTTGGTGTTTCGTGTGTGAACGCACTCTCAACCCATTTAATGGCGACTGTGCGTAGGGATGGTAAGATTTTCCAGCAAGAGTATAACATTGGTAAACCCTTGTATGATGTAAAAGTGGTTGGGGAATCAAAAGAAACGGGAACTGAAGTAACATTTCAGCCGGATGCTACGATCTTTGATTACACAGAATACAATTACGACACGCTTGCAGCGCGTATGCGTGAATTAGCCTTCCTTAACAAGGGGATAACCATCACCTTAACGGATCGTAGAAATGTCGATGAGAACGGCAAAATGCATTCAGTGAGCTTTCATTCCGAAGGAGGATTACGTGAATTTGCATCGTATTTAGATAGAAATCGTGAAGCGCTTATCGCAGATGTAATTTATTTTGAAGGAGAACGCGAAGGTATTCCTGTTGAAGTTGCCTTAACCTACAATACGTCGTATACGGAGAATATTCAGGCTTATGTGAACAACATTAACACACACGAAGGAGGTACACACCTTTCTGGTTTCCGACGAGGTTTAACAAATACCTTGAAAAAATATGCAACAGACAGTGGGATGTTGGCTAAAGAGAAAATTGAAATTGATGGGGATGATTTCCGTGAAGGATTAACTGCGGTTGTTTCAGTTAAGGTTGCAGAACCTCAGTTTGAAGGTCAAACCAAAACTAAACTTGGTAACCGCGAAGTGACTGCACCAGTTTCTCAAGCCGTGTCTGAAATGTTAAGTGCATACTTGGAAGAACATCCAACCGAAGCACGGATGATTGTTGAAAAGGTAATACTTGCTGCCCGTGCTCGACACGCCGCTCGTAAAGCCAGAGAGATGGTTCAGCGCAAAAATGTATTAACAGGAAGTGGCTTGCCAGGTAAACTTGCTGACTGCTCGGAAAAAGATCCTGCAGCGTGCGAAATTTATTTTGTTGAGGGTGATTCCGCAGGGGGAACCGCAAAACAAGGACGAGATCGTCATTTTCAAGCGATTCTACCGCTTCGAGGAAAAATCTTGAACGTGGAGAAGGCTATGCAGTATAAAATCTTTGAAAACGAAGAAATCAAGAATATTTATACCGCTCTTGGTGTTCGAATTGGTACCGAAGATGATTCCAAAGCCTTAAATCTTGAGAAACTTCGCTACCATAAAATAATAATTATGTGTGATGCCGACGTTGACGGTTCTCACATTGAAACCCTAATCTTGACCTTCTTCTTTAGATATATGAAAGAGTTGATTGAGCATGGGTATATTTATATTGCTACGCCACCACTTTATCAAGTTAAGAAAGGAGCAAAATCTGAATATGCTTGGAATGAAGACATGCGTGATCGATTGATTCAAGAACTGAAAGGTGGAGGAAGCGAGTCTTCTGTAAATGTACAACGATACAAAGGTCTTGGAGAGATGAATGCGGAACAATTATGGGAAACCACAATGAATCCTGAGTCTCGTACCCTTAGACAAGTTACCATTGAAAATGCCGCAGAGTGCGATCAGATTTTCTCCATGTTGATGGGAGATGATGTTCCGCCTCGCCGAGAGTTTATTGAGCGAAATGCGAAATATGCGAAGATAGACGCCTAACAAAAAAGCCCTGACGAGTCAGGGCTTTTTTTATGTTTAAAGAGTTGTGTTATCCGACTAAGTCTTGGTATGCCGCAGCATCCATTAGGCCATCTAATTCGCTCATGTCAGAAACTTGAACTTTAATCATCCAACCTGAACCGTATGGATCTTTATTTACAGCTTCTGGATTAGTTTCTAATTCACCATTAAATTCAAGAATCTCACCGCTAACAGGCATGAACAAATCGGAAACAGTCTTAACCGCTTCAACCGATCCAAAAACTTCATCTTTTGATAAGCTTTCGCCAACCGTTTCGATTTCAACATAAACGATATCTCCAAGTTCGCTTTGTGCAAAATCGGTAATTCCAATGGTCGCTACATCTCCATCAATAGCAATCCACTCGTGTTCTTTGGTGTACTTTAAATTCGCAGGTATATTCATCGCGTTTGTTTTTTTTACAAAAATAATATATTCAAGTGATTCAAACGGGTTAGGACTTAACTTTTGTACTTTTGTAACATGACCGGTGAACAAAATAAAGAATTAGAACAACGCATTCTTTCTATTTATAATTACTTGAAAATTGCCGAAAAATCGCAACAATTGAGTGAAGAAGAGTTGCGAACACAAGACCCGAGTTTTTGGGATGACCCTAAAAAAGCGGAAGCTCAGATGAAAATTATTCGAGGGTTAAAGTATTGGGTAGAGGGATTCAAGAAAATTCAATCGGGATATGATGATTTACAAGTTTTAATTGAATTTGAGAAGGAGGGAGGAGCAACGGCGCTTGAAGTAGAAGATCAGTATCAAATGTTGGGCGGTCTGGTTGAGGAGCTTGAGCTTAAAAACATGTTGTCCAATGAAGAAGATTCTTTGAGTGCAGTAATACAAATTACTGCAGGTGCTGGAGGTACGGAAAGTTGTGATTGGGCTTCAATGCTCATGCGCATGTACCTTATGTGGGCACAAAAGCAAGGGTATAAAGTAACCGAATTGAATCATCAGGAAGGTGATGTAGCTGGAATTAAAACGGTTTCTCTTGAATTTGATGGTGAATTTGCATTTGGATATTTGAAGGGAGAAAATGGAGTGCATCGCTTAGTTAGGATTTCACCATTCGATTCCAATGCTAAACGGCATACCTCATTTGTTTCTGTTTATGTTTATCCCCTCGTGGATGATCAAATTGATATACATATAAACCCAGCAGATATTTCTTGGGAAACTTTCCGTTCTGGGGGCGCAGGTGGACAAAATGTAAATAAGGTAGAAACCGCAGTTCGATTACGGCATGCTCCGTCAGGAATCATTATTGAAAATTCAGAATCTCGGTCCCAATTAGCGAATAAGGAAAAAGCTATGCAATTATTGCGCTCACAATTATATGAACTGGTTTTACGTGAGCGAATGGAGAAACGAAGTGAAATCGAAGCGGGTAAGAAGAAAATTGAATGGGGTTCACAAATTCGAAATTATGTTATGCATCCCTACAAATTGGTTAAGGATGTTCGTACCGGTATTGAAACTTCAGATGTGGAAGGCGTTATGAATGGTGATTTGGATGAATTCTTAAAAGCCTTTCTGATGCAATATGGAGGTTAAAGCAAGGGTACGATTTGCTCTAGTCCGATGCCTCTTGATCCTTTAATTAAAATGAGTGCATCCGCATACTCAGACAGAATACCAGATGAAATAAGGTGTTGAGTATCTTGAAAATGCGTTCGAACAGTAGTGATGCGTTCAAACTCTTTCCCAACGGTTATAACAGGTATTGCTAATTCAGCACATGTGTCAATGATTGCTTTATGCTCTTCTTCAGAAACAGTTCCTAATTCTAACATATCCCCAAGTATTGCAACTTTTTGATCGCGGCTTATTTGAGAAAAGGATTCTAAGGCAGCCTTCATACTTGAAGGATTCGCATTGTAGCAATCTAAAATTAACGTGTTTCGTTTCGTTTCAAGCACTTGGGACCGATTGTTAGACGGGATGTAATTCTCAAGTCCCTTTTGTATCGATTGCGCCGGGATATTAAAATAGTTCCCGATGCATACGGCTGCAAGGAAATTGTAAAGGTTATATGCACCGATTAAATGAGTTTTAATTTCAGAAGAAATAACATCTTCTATAGCGTATTCAAATAAAACATACGGTGTTAAGCTAATTATCTTACCTCTGCAATATGATGGTTTTTCTACACTGTAATTTATTGTCCTGATTTGTGGTAGTTGTTGGCTTAGGATACTATCATCACCGTTATAAAAAATAATTCCTTGATTTGCTTTTATTGATCGATAAAGTGCCAGTTTTGTATTTATGACACCTTCAAAATTACCAAAACCTTCCAAGTGTGCACGGCCAATATTGGTAATAATTCCATGTGTTGGCTCCGCGATTTCACATAATTCTTCAATATCGCCTGGTTTGTTCGCTCCCATTTCAATGATTCCGATTTCATGTGTAGCATTAAGTTGGAGTAGGGTAAGAGGAACTCCAATATGATTGTTTAAATTACCTTTCGTGCAAAGCACGTTTAGTTCCGTTTCAAGCACGGCGTTTATAAGTTCTTTGGTGGTTGTTTTTCCATTACTTCCGGTGATTCCAATAATTGGAATATTGAACTGTTTTCTGTGATGATGTGCAAGTTGTTGTAAAAACAGTAAGGTATCTGTTACAAAAAAGATGTTGGTGTCATTGCAACGTGTACGATCAGAACTAATGACATATTTTGCACCATTCGTGATTGCTTGCTGCGCAAATTCATTCGCATCATAACGCTCACCTCTTAGGCAAATAAATAGGTTGTCCTTGTTAATTGTCCGGGTATCTGTAGATACACCCGTGCATTCATAGAATAAATTGAAATATTGTTCCATAAAAAAGTCCCGCGATTGCGGGACTCAAAGATAGTTAAAGTTACGAATGTTAATTCCGTTTTCTCTTTTTGTAATTCAAATTAGGTTGTCCGCCTAAGCGATCCATTGCACATCGGAAACCAATGGTAGCGCTGGATTTATCTTCATCTAGGAATCTGCGATTTCCTGCGGATAACCAATATGCTCTATCAGCCCAAGAACCTCCTTTATATACTTTAGAGCGGTCTGAAATTAGTGTGGTTGGCCATCCAGATGAATTCGAAGTGATTCGGTCGTTGTTTAGGTCTAAATTCTCATGTTGAGATTGATAAACTGTATTCTTAGCACTTAAACGACCAGAGTTAATATCTTCTTTACGTTTTGTATTGTTGTAATAGATAGAAGATTCTAAGTCTCCGTCTAGATAATCGATGTAATCATCTTTTCTATAGTTTAAACGACCAATGTTCTCCTCTTCCGTAACATTTCTCCATCGTTGCTTTCCACGACTTTCAATGGTATATTCAGATAATCCGTTTCTAAGATTCAACAACCATGTGGTTATGGTTTGATCGTCTTTGTATTGAGGGAATTTAAAATCTAAATAATCGTTTCCAAAGGCATATGTCCATTTACATTCAGGTTCTCCTCCATCATCAGTAGGTTTTTGTAAATAAATACCGAAATCTTTTGCTTGATCAACGCTTTTAGCTTCTTCTCCATTTTTATTTAATTCAGCCATGTCCGCTTCATTTCTGAAGTCCGAATTTAATAGTTTAGTCATCGGAGTATTTCCAAATAAAGATTTCTCAATGAATGCAGACGCTTTAACTGTATTGCCTTTATTGTAAAGGAAAATGGCAGTGTCAATTAAAGAATTAAGCTCATCTAGTACTTCTAATTGCGCTTTATCTTGTGATGTTAATTTTCGGCCATTCGAAGTATAGTAATTACTCGGACTGTTGAATTGGTATTTACGCATGTCTTGGCGAGAGTTAATACCAGCTTTTTGTCTTTGGCTGTTAATATATGCCTTTTGCGATTTATCTAAGACCGTAATGTAATCAGTTAATACCTTAGATTCTTTCGCACCTTTGGAAGTAGTTACAGTTAAGCTCACTGTATATTTTCCTGGAGTAGAGAAGTTCACTAAAGCAGATGCAGATAAATCAGAATTCTTTTTGGTTAAAGAATCATATGCATACGTAACCTTACCTGGACCTTCAACCTTCCATTGTCTAGATACAACTGAATCACTACCGTTAAATTTGCTAATTAAACGAATAGAATCAGTAGTCTCAACTAAATCAATGGCAGAAATAAACAATGGAGCACTAACGCTTTCCTTGTCTCTACGTTCTTTTTCAAGTTGGGTGATATAGTTATCCTTGTAGTTTTTATCTAGATTAAGTTCGATGTTGCCATGACGAGCATACAAAACGCGCGCATACTCATTTACAAATTCCTTCATGCCATGAACATCGTAAATATTGTCCTTGGTTTTAACATATTTGTCATGAAGCCCGTCTGGAACCATAAGAGGAGTTTGATATACATTTCCTCGGAAAGGCATGAATCCATCCGCCAAATCACTTGTAGTTGGACGATAGGTATCCATCACCCACTCAGAAACGTTACCGGCCATATTATATAAACCAAAGTCATTTGGCCAATAAGCATCTACATAGGTAGTTGCATCTGCACCGTCATTCAACGCGCCTGCAACCCCCATGTGATCACCAGTACCGCGTACAAAATTTGCTTGAATTGTTCCTTGGAATTGCTCTTCATCATATCTCACATAATGCCCATCCCATGGATAAATTCTACGCTCGTCAACGTTTTCAGAGTTCGGATCTAAGTTTCCTAGCAAGCCAAGCGCAGCATATTCCCATTCAGCTTCTGTTGGTAGACGATATTTAGGAAGAAGGATTCCATCTTCTAATCGAACCAAACGTTTTCCTTGGTAATAGTTATCTTCATCGTTAACAGCATACACTGGGTCATAATTGTTCAGCATATAAGGATCACGTGG
>JACCDP010244317.1_pt1 | contig 36131 bp, 25 predicted proteins | sample 7445841 | NCBI WGS metagenome assembly JACCDP01 (sample SAMN15323441, study PRJNA562643) | freshwater metagenome | isolation source: river surface water | place: USA:Blue River Watershed | collected 2017-08-17 | reverse complement strand
CGCCATGGGCCGGTTGCGCGCGGAATTGGAGAGGCTCGGTGTCCGCGACGACACCCTGGTCTGGTTCAACAGCGACAACGGAGCCGCCGGCGGCACGGCCGGGCCACTTACGGGCGGCAAGGGCTCGCTCTGGGAAGGCGGCATCCGCGTCCCGGGGCTCATCGAATGGCCCGCGCGGATCCGCCAGCCGCTGCGTACCACGTTACCCGCCGGCACCGTCGACATCCTGCCGACGGTCTGCGACATCCTCGGGATCCCTCCGCCCACGGCCAACGGTCCGCTCGACGGCACCAGCCTGCTGCCCGTCATCGAGCGGCGAGCCACCGCGCGACCCTCGCCACTGGGCTTCGAGATGCGTCGACCGACCGACGGAACCCTGAATAGCGCCGCGCTGATCGACGGCGACTGGAAGCTGCTGCGCGTGCGGGGACAGCTCCGGCGCGGCAAGGGCGAAGCCGCCATCGGCGAGCCCCTCAAGGCGGGCGACTACCTCTTCAACCTCGCACAGGATACGGCCGAGGAGAACGACGTCGGTCCCGCCCACCCGGCCGTGTTCGCGCGACTGCGGGCGCAACTGGACGCCTTCAGCCGCTCGGTCGAGGAAAGCGCCGCCGCCTATCCCCTGGCTCCGATGCCTGAGCGCCTCAACCCCCGGCTGCTGCGGCGCACGGAGGGTGCGGTGCAGCCGCTCGTCGACCGCCTCGCGTTTCCCCTCGCCGGATGGGAGCCCATGGGCGGCGGAATCCGCCGGCATGGCGAAGGCGCGTTGCACCTCGAAGATTCGGCGGGCGACCGCGCCGGCATCCACCGCCGCATTCCGCTTCGCAACCATTACCTGCAATTCGCCGTGCGACTCGGAGCCGGAGCCCGCGCGAGCGTCGACCTTGGACCGAGGAGCGCCCCGGTGGTACGCATCACCCTCGATGCTTCGGGCGTGCATGCTGCCGCCGTGTCGGCCACGGGAACGAGCCGGGACGCCACCCACAACCCGCTGCGGTTGAAAACGGATGCGTGGCAGAACGTGCTGCTCGAATTCTCAGGCGATACCCTCGGCTTCCACCTCGACGGCCGCGAATTCGCGGAATTGCCGGCCGGAAATTGGCCGGAAAGCCGCCATGAAGGCTTTTCCCTCGTGCGCGAAACCGGCCTCGTTTCGTTCAAGGACGTCTGGATGACCTCCGGCGAACCCACGGCGGAACCCCCTCTCCGCGGCAAGGCCGCGAGGAAGCGCGCCGCGGAGAAAAATTAGTCCCGGGCGCGGATTCCTTGTCCAATTTCGTCCGCCCGAGCGGATCTTGGTTAGGAAACCGATGCCTTCCGCCGACGACGAGCTGCACGAGAGGTTCATGCGCCTGTTCCTGGGCCATGAGCCGGCGATCCTGCGCAACGTGCTCGTCTTCGTGCCGCACCGGGCCGATGCCCGCGACATCGTGCAGGAGACGGCGGTCGCGCTCTGGCGGCATTTCCCGTCCTACGACCCCTCGCGCCCGTTCCTCAACTGGGCCTGCGGGTTCGCCCGCATCGAGGTGCGCCGCTTCCTCCGCCAGAGGCAGCGGCGCGCCCAGCTCTCCGAGGAGGCCGCGGCGGCGCTCATGACGGAGTCCGAGGCCGACGCCGCTTCCGACCAGGCCCGCGATCGACTCCTCCAGGAATGCCGCGAGCAGCTGGCCCCCGAGCAACGGGGCGTCCTCGACGGTTACTACCTGGAGGAGCTCAGCATCTCCGCCCTCGCCCAACGCCACGCCCGGAGCGAGGAGGCGGTGTACAAGATGCTCCAACGCATCCGCCACGCGCTGCTCGTCTGCGTGGAACGCAAACAGGCGGAGATCGCGGCATGACGCCCGACGAACTGGAATCACGGATCAACCGCCACCTCGAGGGACGCTCCTCCGAGGAGGAGGCCGCGGCGTTGTCGCGCGAAATCACCTCCAACCCGCAAGCTCGCCGCCTCTACCTGAAGATGGCCGGCATCCACGCCGCCCTCGCCGCCGGGGAGGCGCCCGGCGGAGACGAAGGAAGCGCGCGCGTCGCGCCGTCGACGCGTTGGATGCGCCACCCGCTGGCCTGGGCGGCCGCGTTGGCGTTGATGGCGGCCGGGGGTTGGTTCGCCTGGCTAAACCGACCCGCGACGTTTGCCCCGGCGGAGGCGACGCCGGTCGCGCGGGTCGGCCCGATGGAGAATGCGCGCTGGGTCGCTCCGGAAACCCGCCTGCAGCCCGGCGATCTCCTCCGCCCCGGCCAGTCGCTCGAGCTTTCGACGGGGTCCGCCGTCGTGGAATTCGTCAGCGGCGCGCGGGTCACCCTGCTCGCGCCCTGCATCTTCGAGGTCACATCCGCCAACGGCGGGTTCCTCTCGTTGGGCCAGCTGAAGGCCGTGGCCGACACCCCGCAGTCGAAGGGCTTCACGGTCCGCACGCGCACGGCGAAGGTCGTCGACATCGGGACCGAGTTCGTGGCCGCGGCCGCTCCCGACGGACAGAGCCGGATCGACGTCACCGAAGGTGAGGTGCAGGTGCACGTCGCGGGCGCCCGCTCCCCCCAGCGCCTGCGCACCGGCGAGGCCCTGAGCGTCGAGGCCGGCAGCGCGCCCGTGCTGGTGCGCATCGAACCGGGCGACGGCACGGCCGAATTCCGTTTCCCGACCATCGCGCCACCGTCTGCCGAGGACTGGGCTGATCAGTCCCGCGGCCTCGCGACCATGAAGGTTGTCCGCGGGGGACTTTTCCTCACCGCGCCCGTTCCCAGCGGCCCGCCCGAGTTGCTGCTCGACGGCCGCGGACAGACCGCGGCGGACTCCCCCGCCGAATCGGTGTACTTCGGCCCCAATGACTCCGGGGCGCTGCTGCTGGACTTGGGAAAGGTCATCACGATCTCGCAGATCAACACCTACTCCTGGCACCAGAACCGCGCCCTCGATAACCGCGTGCGCGCGGTGCAGAAGTTCAACCTGTTCGGCTACGCCGGAGATGCGCCCCCGAGGATCGACATACCACCCGCGGAGGCGGGATGGGTGCCGGTCGCACGGGTGGACTCCGATGATTTTTTCCGGGTGGCGCAGCCGATTGATCGGCCGGCGCAACAGGCCTGCTCCATCACCGGCGCCCACGGAACGATCGGCCGCTACCGCTACCTGCTCTGGGCGGTGGAGCCCACCCAGGCCGTGAACAAGCCCGTCCTCGACAACACCTTTTACGCGGAATTCGACGTCTACGGGCAACCCTAGGCTCCCGCCGCGGATTCCAGCCCCTCCCCCAAGCCATGTCCAAGCCTGCTCCCAAACTCCGGTCGCTTCTCGCCGCGTTCACCGCACTGGCGGCAACGTCGCCCACGCACGCCGCCGAAGCGTCGTTCCATGATGTCGTCGTGTACGGCGGCACGTCGGGCGGCGTCACGGCCGCGGTGGCGGCGGCGCGCATGGGACAGACCGTGATACTGATCGAGCCGGGGCGGCACCTCGGCGGCCTCACGAGCGGGGGACTGGGGGCGACCGACATCGGGAAGAAGGAGTCGATCGGCGGCCTCTCGCGGGAGTTCTACCAGCGGGTGAAGCGCCACTATGCCGACCCGGCGGCCTGGAAGCACGGGCGACCCGAGGACTTCCGCAGCCACCAGCACGATCCGAAGGAGGACGTGATGTTCTTCTTCGAACCGAAGGTGGCCGAGAAGATCTACAACGACCTCCTGCGGGAGGCCAAGGTGGAGGTCGTGCGCGGAGAGCGCCTCGATCTCAAGGCGGGCGTGGCGAAGGCCGGCACGCGGATTGAGACGATCACGATGGAGTCCGGCCGGCGTTTCCGCGGGCGCGTCTTCATCGACGCGACCTACGAGGGCGACCTGATGGCCAAGGCCGGCGTGAAGTACATGGTCGGAAGGGAACCCAACTCCGCCTTCGGCGAGACCCACAACGGCAACCAACCCTACCTGCTGCGCCGCCAGAAGGTCGCCTCGGCGCACGACTTCCGCCGCGCCGTGGATCCGTACGTGCGTCCCGGCGACACTTCCAGCGGCCTCATCTTCGGGGTGCAACCCGGCGGCCCGGGAACCGAGGGCGCGGGTGACCATCGCGTGCAGGCTTATTGCTTCCGGCTCTGCCTCACGAACGTGCCGGAAAACCGCGTGCCGTTCAGCAAGCCGGACGACTACGATCCGGCCAAGTACGAGCTCGTGGCCCGCTACCTCAACAGCCCGGCCATGCTGCCCGAGTTCCCCACCGCCGGCGACATCGAGCATCCGGTGCTCGGCAACAACCTCACGCGCCCCGAGCCGGTGGTGATCATGCCCAACCGGAAGAGCGATTCGAACAACAAGGACCCCGTCGGCTTCAACCTGGTCGCCGGCAACTACGACTACCCCGAGGCCGACCACGCCACGCGCGAGCGCATCTTCCGCGATCACGTGAGCTGGCAAAAGGGACTGATCTGGTTCTTCGCGAGCGATCCGCGCGTGCCCGAGCGCTACCGGGCCCCCATGAAGGACTGGGGTTACCCCAAGGACGAGTTCACCGACACGGGCCACTGGCCGCACCAGCTCTACGTCCGCGAGGCCCGGCGCATGCACGGGGCGCTCGTCATGACCCAGCGGCACTGCGACGGCACTCGGCCCGTCGCCGACCCGGTCGGCATGGGCGGCTACGCGATGGATTCCCACAACGTGCGCCGCTACGTCGACGAGAACGGCCACGTGCGCACGGAGGGGACGATCGGCCTCGGCGTGAAGCTCCCGTACGGCATAGGTTACGACGCGCTCACGCCGCGCCGCGAGGAGTGCGCCAACCTGCTTGTCCCGGTGTGCCTCTCCGCCACCCACGTGGCCTACGGCTCCATCCGCATGGAGCCGGTCTTCATGATCCTCGGCCACTCCGCCGGTGTCGCGGCCGCCCAGGCCATCGCGCAGCGGACCGACGTGCAGTCCATCGATCGCCCGCGCCTGCGCACGACGCTGCTCCAGCAGGGCCAGGTACTGGAACGGCCCGCTCGCTGACTTTTCCCCATGATCCCCACCCTGCCGACCCCGCGCCTTCGCGTTCTCCTCCTCGCCGTGCTCTGCCTCGCCGAGCCGGCCGCGGCCGCGGAAACCAGCCCGCGGTACGACGTCGTCGTGTACGGCGGCACCTCCGGCGGCGTGATCGCCGCGGTGCAGGCGGCGCGGATGAAGGCCTCCGTGCTGCTGATTGAACCGGGGCGCCACCTGGGCGGTCTCACGAGCGGAGGCCTCGGCGCCACGGACTTCGGCCACCCCGACAGCATCGGCGGCGTCTCGCGCGAGTTCTACCGCCGCGTGAAGGAGCACTACGCGAACCCGGCGGTGTGGAAGCACGAGAAACCGGGCGATTACCGCAGCCACCGGCATGATCCGAAGGCCGACGTGATGTTCCACTTTGAGCCGCACGTGGCCGAACGGATCTACCGCGAGATGATCCGCGAGGCGGGTGTGACGGTCGTTTTCCGAGAGAGGCTGGAACTCAAACGGGGCGTCGAGAAGGTCGGCCCGGAGATCCGTTCGCTCACGATGGAGTCGGGCCGCCGCTTCGCTGGCCGGATGTTCATCGACGCGACCTACGAGGGTGACGTGATGGCGAAGGCGGGCGTGAGCTACGCGGTGGGACGCGAGTCGAGCGCCACCTACGGCGAACCCAAGAACGGCAACCAGTGGCGCCACATGCGGGAGCGGCCGCGGCCGGTGGGCCACGACTTCTTCCGCGCGGTGGATCCGTTTGTGCGACCCGGCGATCCCTCGAGCGGAACGATCTTCGGCGTGCCGGCGGCGGGAGCCGGCCAGGAAGGCTCGGCGGACCGCTACGTGCAGGCCTACTGCTTCCGCCTGTGCCTGACCGACGTGCCCGAGAACCGCGCGCCCTGGCCAAAGCCCGCCGACTACGATCCGGCCCGCTACGAGCTGCTCGCCCGCTACCTCAATTCCGAGCGGCGGCTGCCGGATTGGCCCAACGGGCGCGAAGAGATCGAGCATCCGGTTTTCGGACATAGCCTCCTCGCGGAGCCGCCCACGGTGATCATGCCCAACCGCAAGAGCGACTCGAACACCAAGGGCGCGGTGTCCTTCAACTTCATCGGCGGGAACTACGATTATCCCGACGGCGATCACGCGACGCGCGAACGCATCTTCCGTGAGCACGTGAGCTGGCAGCAGGGCCTGATCTGGTTCATGGCCAACGACCCGCGGGTCCCGGCCAAGTATCGCGAGCCGATGCAGCGGTGGGGCCTGGCCAAGGACGAGTTCACCGACACGGGCCACTGGCCGCACCAGCTCTACGTCCGCGAGGCGCGGCGCATGGTCGGGGCCTTCGTGATGCGCCAGCAGGTCTGCGAAGGCACCGAGAGCGTGCCCGACCCCGTGGGCTGCGGTTCCTACACGATGGATTCGCACAACGTGCGCCGCTACATCGACGAGCACGGCTTCGTGCGCAACGAGGGCACGCTCGGCATGCCGGTGAAGACGCCCTACGGCATCAGCTACCGCTCGCTCATCCCGAGGAAGGAGCAGTGCACGAACCTGCTCGTCCCCGTCTGCATCTCGGCGAGCCACGTCGTCTACGGTTCCATGCGCATGGAGCCGGTCTTCATGGTGCTCGGCCAGTCGGCCGCCACCGCCGCCGTCCAGGCCATCGCCGCCGGCCGGCCGGTCCAGGACATCCCGTATCCGACGCTGCGCGACGCCCTGCTGCGCGACGGCCAGGTCCTGGCCGTCAACTCCTCGAAGACCGACGCGCGCCGGCGCTAGGCCCCTCCACCGCGCGCCCTACCCCCAAAGAAAGTCCTTACCCCATGAAGATCCTGCTCCACCTCCGTCACGTCGCGGCCTCGGCGGCCTGCCTCCTGCCCCTGGGCGCCCGCGCGCAGCCCGCGCGTTCGCCGGCCGGCGCCTCGCCGACGGTCGCGTCGCCGGAAGTGGTGACCCTCGACGAATTCACCGTCTCGGCGTCGCCGGATGATGGCTACAAGGCCACCAACGTGCTCTCGGGCACCCGTTTCAACACCTCGCTGCTCGACCTGCCGAGGCCGGTCGACGTCGTCACGCGCGAGTTCATGAACGACATCGGCGCCCGCGACATCACCGAGGCGCTGCAGTACGTGGCCGGCGTCACCTTCAACCGCGAGACCGACAGCGCGGCGCAGCAGGACACCGACGTGCTGGTGCGCGGCTTCTCGGGAGGCGGAGGCGGCGTGAGCGGCGGCGGCGGCAACCAGTACGTCAACGGCTACCGCACCTTCGGCCGCTTCGATAACATCTCGATCGAGCGGATCGAGGTGCTCAAGGGGCCGTCGTCGCTTTTCTCCGGCGCGATCGGGGCGGGCGGCGCCATCAACACCGTCACGCGGACCCCGTCGACGCGGCCGCGCGGGCAGTTCATGGCCTCGTACGGCACGTTCGACCGTTACCGGGGCTCGCTGGAATACTCGGCGCCGCTCACCGCCGACCGGCGGATCGCGTTCTGGATGGGCCTCGCGGCGCGCGACGAGGGCAGCCCCTACGACTTCGCGAACTACCGGAGCGTCAGTTTTTCGCCGGCCGTGCAGTGGAACCTCGGCGCCTCGACCCGCGCGTACGCCTTCGCGCAATGGCAGCACAACGAGCAGGTGTCGGCCTCGCCCCCGGTCTTCCTCCTGCCCGGCAACGTGGGCTATCTGCCCAACGTGCGCCGTTCCTTCAACCGGCAGGGACCGGAATCCTTCCACGACTCCAATGTCTTCCACTCGACCTTGGACGTCACCCACGTCCTGAACGAGACCTGGACCCTCAAGCTCGGGGGAAGCTACCGGCACTTCCAGCGCTGGCGGAACCTCGTCACCGGCGGCACCACCGCGACCATCAACGCCATCACCGGAGCGCGGACGGTGGGCCGCTCCGCCGCCTACAACAACCAGCCGGAGACCGGGTATTCCCTGCAGCCCTACGTGCTGGGCCGGTTCGGCTACCTCGGCCTCACCCACCGCATGATCCTGGGGGCGGAGTATTTCTCCCACGGCGCCCACGAGATCACGAAGCAGCCGTCGCCCACCCTCACGCCGATCAACCTCGATGCCCCCGTGAGCTATGCCCTCGGCGACTGGCGCAATTACCCCGTCCTGCGCGACCAGGAGAACATGCTGATCTCCCGGGCGGTGTCGGCGAACCACCTTTGGCAGACGGCGGAGCGTCGCGTCACGCTCCAGCTCGGCTACCGGCGCGAGGAAGCCTATCAGGCGCAGCGCAACTACCGGACGCCCGCCTCCTCGTTCAGCGGGAAGGCCAAGCCGGCCAATCTCCTCAGCGGCGGCGCGGCCTACCGGATCCTGCCGCGCGTGGCGGTGTTCGCTTCCTACAGCGAGTCCTTCGAACCGCTGGTGAAGACCGACTTCTTCGGTCGCTCGTTCGATCCCCGCGAGGGCACCGGGACCGACTACGGCGTGCGATGGGATCGCGCCGACGGTCGCCTCTCGGGCACCGTCAATTTCTTCCAGGTGCGCAATCGCAACCTCGAGCAGAGCGACCCGGCTCACCCGGGATACCAGGTCCAGACCGGCGACAACCGGGCGCAGGGCGTCGAGTTCAGCCTCAACGCCCGCCCGGTGAAGGCGTGGCAGGTCGTCGGGAGCTACACCTATAACCGCACCCGCGTGGAGCGCGACATCGTGCGACCGCAGAACGTCGGCCTGCCCACCGCCAACGCGCCGCTGCGGCAGTGGAGCCTGTGGAATCGCTACCGTTTCGAGCAGGGCGCGCTCAAGGGCCTCGGCGCCGGCCTCGGCGTCACGTTCGTCGGCGAGCGCCGCGGCAATCCGAACCTCACCGATCTGAAGGCCATCCGCAGTCCCGAATACCACAAGTTCCAGGCGAGCCTCACCTATGCCGCGCCGGTGTTCGGGCGCCGCACCACCTTCGCGCTCAGCGGGGACAACCTGCTGGACCGAGACTACCTCATCACCTATGCCGGTTACGGTGAACCCCGCACCGTGACCGGCCGAATCACGTTTGAGTTTTGATGCACCGCCGGTCCACCCGCAACGCCGCACCATGAGCTGTGGTAACCTGCCGGCCCTGCTGTTTCTCGCCTGCGTCAGCGGGCTTTCAGCCGCCGAACCGCTCGCCTCCCTGCCGCCGTACAGGAAGGGCGATCGCCTGCGCCCGCGCCCTCCGGTGGTCGCGCCGCCAACTGCCAGCACCCAGGACGCCCCGGGCCGCGTGCCCAGCGACGCGATCGTGCTCTTCGACGGGCGCGACCTTTCCCAGTGGATGGAGTTCAACGCGCGCACCGGCATCGACGACCCCAGCCGGCCGCCGAAATGGCGCGTGCAGGACGGTTACGCCGAGGCGGCAGGCAACAACATCCAGACGCGGGCAAAGTTCGGTGATTGCCACTTTCACGTGGAATGGCGCACCTCGCCCGAGGAGGCGGCCATGGGCGGCCTGCGCATCGACCAACGCCGCGGCAACAGCGGCATCGAGTTTGGCGATCATCCGGAGATCCAGATCCTCGATAGTTATCGGAACGACACTTATCCGGACGGGCAGGCCGCCGCGATCTACGGTCATTATCCGCCGCGGGTGAATGCGAGCCGCCCGCCGGGCGAATGGCAGAGCTACGATATTTACTACACCGCGCCGGTGTTCGATAACGGACGCAAGGTGAAGAGCGCGACCTACACCGTGTTGCACAACGGCCTGCCCGTGCATCTGGCGGTGGAGGTGAAAGGCGAGGCGGTTGAGTGCCGGATCAGGTTCCGTCCGCACGGCGGCCAGCTCCGTTACCGCAACATCTGGGTAAGACCCCTGCGCGCGTACGATGAGGCGGCAGGCCAGCCCCTGCCGGCGGAAGCGCGCACCACCAACCCCTTTCCCCGCCCGTCGCCGGCGCCGAAGTTGCCCGAGCCGACCAAGGCCGCCAAGTGACCCCATGCCTTCGACCCGCCGCCATTTCCTGCACTCCGCCATCGCGAAAGCTGCCCTCGCCGCCCCGGGGGTACGCGCCCTCGCGGCACCGGCGCCCGCCCGGCGCAAATCCGCGGGCGGGAAGCTCCGTCTCGGCCTGATAGGCACCTCCGGGCGCGGCCGCAACATGATCCGCGACCTGCTGCAGCTCGACGAGGAAGTGATCGCGCTCTGTGACGTTGATCCGGCTCGGTTGGCCGAGGGCGCCCGCATCGCCGCGCCGAAGTACCCCGCCGCGCGCCAGTACCACGATTATCGGAGGATGCTGGAGCAGGAGACGGAGCTCGAGGCCGTGATCGTCACGACGCCCGATCACATGCACGCGCCGATCAGCCTGCTGGCGATGTCGCGCGGCCTGCACGTGTTCTGCGAGAAACCGCTCGCCCGCACGGTCGGGGAAGCGCGACGGATGCGCGAACTCGCGCATGCGAGCGGCGTCGTCACGCAGATGGGTACCCAAGGAAGCGCGTCGCATGCGCTGCGCCGGGCCGTCGAGGTCATCCGCGCCGGCGTGCTCGGCACGGTGCGCGAAGTGCACGTCTGGACCGATCGCACGCCGAGCCTGCAGAAGGATAGCGTGGGGTCGGCCGCGGTGCCGGCCGGGATGAATTGGGAGGACTGGCTCGGCGTCGCGGCGCCGCGGCCGTACAGCCGCAACCTCCATCCTTTCGCGTGGCGGTGGTGGACGGGCCTAGGCACCGGGCCGCTCGGCGACATGGCCTGCCACCTGACGAACATCGCGTTCCGCGCGCTCGACCTCGTGGATCCCACGGAGATCGACGTGGCAGTGGGCGCGGCGCCGGCCCCCGGGATGTTCGGCGCCGGCAGTCGCCTCGTGTATCGATTCCCTGAACATGCCGGACGCAAGCCGGTCACGCTCACCTGGTATGATGGCGGGCGGCTGCCGGAACGGGCCCTGCTCGAGGCCCACGGCATCCCGCAGCAATTCGCCAAGGTGCCGGGATCGGAGAAGCTGATCATCGGCGACAAGGGCGTCCTTTACGGCGACGCGTATCTGAAGCTCAACGGCGAGCCGCGCTTCAACGGCGTGGCCAAACACCCGGCGTGCCTGGCGATCCCTGAATCGATCCCCCGGGCCCGGCAGCAGGGAACGCTTGGGCACTACCAGGAATGGATCGAGGCCTGCAAAGGCCAGGGCGCAACGTATGCGGGCTTCGAGGTCGCAGCCGCGCATACGGAGATGGTCACCCTCGGCACGGTCGCCCTGCAACTCGGGCGTCGGATTCGTTGGGACCCGGTCGCGATGCGCGTGCCCGGCGAACCCGCGGCGGATGCCCTGCTGCGGCCGACCTACCGACCTGGTTTCACGATCACCTGAACCGATTGCCACCGATGTCTCGCCCATCCCTTCGTTCCACGTTTCCTCTCGCGGCGCTGTGGGTCAGCCTCGCGCTGATTCCGATCTCCGCCGCTGTCGCCGCCACGCCCAAGGCCAAGCCCGCGCCCGATCCGGCCCTCGCGCCGATCACCGACGTGCCCGGCCTGCCGCGCGTGCTCCTCATAGGTGACTCGATCTCGATCGGCTACACGCTGCCGGTGCGCGAAGCCCTGAAGGGGAAGGCCAATGTCCATCGTCCGCCGGGCAACTGCAGCTCCACCGGCTACACCCTGTCGAAGCTCGACGAGTGGCTCGGCCAGGGGAAATGGGACGTCATCCACTTCAACTGGGGCCTGCACGACGCCAAGCTTCCCCCTGAGGGTGTCCGCCATGCCCCACCCGACGTGTACGAACGGAACCTTCGCCAACTCGTGAAGCGTCTGCAGGCCACCGGGGCTAAACTGATCTGGGCCAAGACGACGCCCGTGCCCATGGGCGGCAACCTCGCCCCGAACCGCCGCTTCGACAGTGTCGACAAATACAACGCGATCGCCGCGAAGGTCATGGCGGATCTCGGCGTCGCGACCAACGACCTCAACGCCGCCATCGCCCCGCATTTCGCAAAGTTCGGCCGTCCGAACGACGTGCACTTCTCGAGCGAAGGCTCCGCCTTCCTGGGTGGCGAGGTAACCCGCGAGATCGCGAGGCGCCTCCCGCCTGCACCTTGACCCTTGCCGCCCACATCACTCGATCCCCGAGTCCTCACCATGAATACCCCGACCCCATCCCTTCGTTTCCTGCTGCGGTTTCTACCACTGCTTGGGATTGCAACCGCCGCCTGGGCCCAGACCGGCTCCATCTCCGGCTGGGTCAGCAACCAGGCGACCCGCAACCTCCTCAGCGGCGCGTCGGTCGAGATCAGCGCCCTCGGGCTCTCGATCCGCACCGATGACCGTGGCTACTACACGCTCACGGGAATCCCGGCCGGCGAGCACATGGTGATCGCCTCCTACGCCGGCCTCGACCCGCAGTCGATCACCGTGCGCGTCGCGACCGGAGTCGCGGTCGCGCGGAACTTCGAGCTCACCAGCGCGGTGTACAAGCTTGGCGAGTTCAAGGTCAGCGCCGACCGCGAGGGCGCCGCCGCCGCGCTCACCGCCCAGCGCAACTCCGCCAACGTGCGCAACGTGATCGCGATGGATTCCTACGGCGACCTGCCGAACCTGAGCGTGGCCGAATTGGCCGGGCTCATGCCCGGCGTGGCGGTGAACTTCTCCGACGACGGCGTGGCGAACGGCATCCAGGTGCGCGGGGCCGCCGCCACCCTCAACCGCGTCACGATCGATGGCGGCCTGAAGGCGGGTTCCGGCGCCACGCGGCAGTTCCCCTCCGCCCAGTTCACCGGCGCGGGCTTCGCCGAGGTCGAGCTCACGAAGGGACACCGGCCCGACACCGGGGCCGACTCGCTCGGCGGCACCGTGAACCTGAAGAGCCGCTCCCCACTGAGCATGCGCGAGCGCCGACGCGTCGACTACACCGCCTCCGTGCGGGCGGCGCCTCCGTTCACCGAGCAGGTCGCCTGGCGGGCGCGTCACCGCGAGCACCCGCTGCTGAACTTCGGCTACATGGAGGTCTTCGACGTCGCCGGCGGTGAGCGCAACCTCGGTATCTCGCTGAACGCCTTTTACAGCGAGAACGCGAACGGGCTCTTCGTCACCGACCGGCTCTACCAGCCCGTGGCCACGTCGCCGGTCTTCAACTACGACTACCGCGTCCAGGACAAGCTCAACAACCGCAAGATCTACAGCGGACGCTTCCTCGCCGACCTGCGCACGTCATCCGCGACCACCTGGCGCCTCATCGCCGGCCTGGTGCGCAACGACGAGCCCTACGTGCACCAATACACGGCGCGCATCTTCACCAACCAGATCGTGGGCACGACCGGAACGGCCGGCATCCTGCCGGGCTACACGGATCGCATCACCTCGGCCCGGCAGAACGCGGTGACGCAGGTCCAGTCGACCGACCAGATGGTGCGCACGTGGCGCCTCTTCGGCGACGTGAGCCTCGGCGCCGAGCACAAGTGGGAACGTCTGCAGGTCGACTACACCGCGGCCTACAGCTGGAACCAGTTCAACCGCGGCACCGGCAAGTCGGGCGCCAACCTCATCAGCGGTCTTTCCAACGTCGGCTGGACGATCGACCGCACGCGCTCGGAGCTTTACCCGGACTTCATCCAGACCGGCGGACCCGACGTCCGCGACCCCGCCAATTACCGCCCCATCGCGAACGGGCTCACCGTGCGTAGCCAGGATGACTACGAGCAGGTCGCCGGGCTCACCGGCAACGCGCGCCTGCAGCTCATTCCCGGCCAGCTCTTCTTCCTGAAGACCGGCTTCGACTGGCGGGAGCTCTCCATCGACCAGATCAACCGCGACCGGCGCTACAGCTACACCGGCACCGCTCCCCTGCCCCACGACTCCACCGCCGCGCTCCGCTCGGGCTTCGGCATCCCGCACTGGCACCCGGGCGTGTTCGTGCGCGGCGGCGCCCTCGTCGATCCAACCGTCTGGAGCCAGGACGCGTACTTCCACGAGCAACTGCGCTTCACGGGCACGCGCGCGGCGACCGAGACCGTCACCGCCGGCTACGTGATGACCGAGGGCAAGCTGGGCCGCGACGGCTGGCTCGCGCGCACCGGCTTCCTCGGCGGCGTCCGCACCGAGGTCACCGAGACCGAAGGCCGCGGCTTCGTGCGGGCCCGCACGCTCTCGACCGTGGCGCAGCAGGTCGCTGATCCCCGCGGTTCCGCCGCGCGCGACTACGCCTCCAATTTCCGCGTGAACAGCTCCCGTTACACGCAGTCCTTCCCCAGCGCGCACCTGAGCCACGACGTCACCGCCAACCTGAAGGCCCGCACCAGCTGGTCGACGAGCTTCGGCCGGCCGAACATGACGAACATGTTCCCGACCGAGACGCCCAACGAGGCCGGGCGCTTCGTCACGGTCAGCAACCCGGGCCTGCTGCCCCAATCCAGCACGAACTGGGACGCCACCCTCGACCTCTACTTCAAGCCCGCGGGCTACGTCTCCGTCGGCTGGTTCCGGAAGCGGATCCGCGACTACATCATCACCGGCGCCACCGTCGGCCAGATCGGCGCCGGCAACGACAACGGCTTCGCCGGCGAGTACGACGGCTGGGAACTACGCCGTTCCACGAACGGCGGCACCGCCACCGTCTCAGGTTGGGAATTTTCCTACCAGCAGCAGTTCACCTTCCTGCCGGGCGTCTTCCGCGGCCTCAGCCTGATGGCGAATTACACCGTCCTCGACACTTTCGGCGACTTCGGCGGACGCACCTCCCTTGGCTCGGGCGCAGTCGCCGGATTCATCCCCCGCACCGCCAACCTCGTGCCGAGCTGGCGGCTCGGTCGCTTCAGCTGCCGCGTGCGCGTCAGCTACACGAGCGGCTACCTCGACTCGTACAACGCCACCAACCCCGCGCTCAATGTGTACTCCCGGCGCCGCGTGCTGGTGAGCCCGAGCCTCGCGTACGAGTTACGGCCGTCACTCGGATTCTCCCTCGAGGTCTCGAATCTCACCCACCAGTTCCAGGAGCGCTATCAGCGGCCGGAACGCTTCACCCAGATCCGAGACAACCCGGTCTCCGTCACCGCCGGCGTCAAGGGTCGCTTCTGAACCGATCTCCGAAACCATGAGCACGATCCCTCCGCTCCCCCGTCGCGATTTCCTCATCGGCGCCGCCTCCGCGGTCGCCGCCGCCACCCTCCCTTCCCGGCTCCAGGCCGCTCCCGCCCGGGGACTCACGCTCGGGCTCTCCCAATACTCGCTCAAGGGCCTGTTCTCGGCGGGCAAGCTCGACCCGCTAGATTACCCGGCCTTCGCCCGCCGGGAGTTCGGAATCACGGAGCTCGATCTCTGGGAAGGCGGCCTACCCGCCGACCGGCTCGACGACGCGCGCTACCTCGGGGAACTGAGGAAACGGGCGGCCGACGCCGGCACGAATCTCTTCCTCCTCATGGCCGGCGTGGTCGACGCCACGGCCGGCACCGGCAAGGCCAAGAAGCGCGCCACGCCTGCCGACCACCAGCGCTCCATCGAACGCTGCGTCCAGCTGGGCGTCCGCTACGTCCGGTTCTTCGTGAGCGCATCCGATGGGGACCGCACCGTCGCCCTCGGCCGCTGCGCCGATGCGCTCCGACCGCTCGCGGACTTCGCCCAGGCCCGCGGCATCACGATCGCGATTGAGCCGGGCGCTTCGGCGCACACCCAGGACGGCGCCTTCCTTGCCGAGATGGCGGCGCGCGTGAACCATCCGGGCTGCCGGCTGATGCCCGACTTCGGCAAGCTCCGCGGCGACATCTACGCCGGCACCCGCGCGATGATGCCTCATTCCGCAGTGGTCTCCGCGAAGACGCATGAGTTCGACGCCGCCGGCAACCAGGTCGAATTCGACTACTTCCGCCTGATGAAGATCGTCGCCGACTCCGGCTTCCGGGGGATCGTCGCGATTGAATGGGAGGGTAAGAAGCTCGACCCCGTCGCGGGCGTGCACGCGTCCAAGAAACTCATCGAGCGCGCGCTCGCCGCGCTCTGAGCCGCGAAACCGCGTCCTCCCGCCATTCCCTGCCAACCCTCCAGGACGATCCTTACGCCATGAACTCCTCTCACTCCGTCTCGCGTCGTTCCTTCCTCGCTTCCGCCGGAGCGGGCGCCGCGGCGCTCAACCTCGCCTCGACCACGACCCTCCGCGCCGGAGCCGCTCCCCGGCAGGGCCGCCTCATCGACCCGGGCCGCAAGCTCAACATCGCCTGTATCGGATGCGGCGGAAAAGGCGTTTCCGACGTCTCGGGCGTGAGCTCCGAGAACATCGTCGCTTTGTGCGATGTCGACGCGGCGCAGGCGAAGCAGATCTTCGGGCGGTTCCCCACGGTACCGAAGTACCAGGACTACCGGAAGATGCTGCTGGAACTCGATGACCGGATCGACGCGGTCACGATCTCCACGCCGGATCACCTGCACCACGCCGCCGGCATGATGGCGATCACGATGGGCAAGCATGTGTTCATCCAGAAACCGATGGCACGCTCGGTGGGCGAGACGCGCGACCTGCTGCTGGCCTCGCGCCGGCACAAGGTCATCACGCAGATGGGCAACCAGGGGCACGCGGGCGAAGGCGTGCGGCTCGCGCGCGAGTGGGTGCAGGCGGGCCTGATCGGGCCCGTGCGTGAGGTGCACATCTGGACGAAGAAGATGGAGCTCGGACCCTACAAGTCGGCCCTCAAGCAACGCCCGGCGGCCGGTGAGACGCCGCCCGCGACCCTCGACTGGAACCTCTGGAACGGTCCTTCGCCCGAGCGTCCCTACAGCGCCGAATACCATCCGCGCCGCTGGCGCAACTGGTGGGACTTCGGTTGCGGCGCCCTGGGCGACATCGGCTGCCACACGATGGACGCGCCCTTCTACGCCCTCGACCTCGGCGCGCCGGCGACGGTGCAGGCCGAGACGGCGCCGTTCAACGACGAGACGTTCCCGGATTGGTCGGTCATCACCTACGAGTTCCCCGCCCGCGGCAACCGGCCGCCGGTGAAGGTGGTCTGGTACGACGGTGGAAAGCTACCTCCCCGCCCGAAGCAGTTGGAGGAGGGGCGCACCTTCGAGGAGCGCTACGGCTATTACTTCGTGGGCGACGACGGCGTGATCTACGATCCGAGCGAGAAATGCGCGAGTCCGCGACTCATCCCCGAAGCCCGCATGCGCGAGGCGAAGTTCCCACCCAAGACGCTTCCCCGCGTGCCGGGCGGGGATCCCTTCCTGGAGTGGATCGCGGCGTGCAAGGGCGGGCCGTTGCCCGGCTCGAACTTCGAGTACGCCGCGCCCCTCACCGAGATGGTGCTGCTGGGCAACGTCGCCCTGCGGGCCCGCGGACGGAAGCTGCAATGGGATTCCGCCAACCTGCGGATCCCGAACGCTCCGGACCTCGAGCCGCACCTCAACCTCCGCTACCGCGCGTTCTGAGCCTGCGCCGGACGATCGTCTCGGGCACCGGCGCCGGTCCTCAGCCCAAGGGCACCATCGGCGAGCTGCGTCGACCGCGGCAACCTGGGCCACGGTCGACGTCGATTCGCGCAACCTGCCGGGGGCAGAGCCTCAGAAGGTCCCCTTCACGCCAATCGCGTACTGCACGCCGAATTCTTCCTCCCGGAAGCCGTTGGCGTAGCGGGCGGAGGAGTTGCTGTAGCGCTCGAGGGTCTGGGGCTGATTGAGGATATTACGCGCGTTGGCGAACACCCTCAACCGACGCGACCACGTGTACTCGAAGTTCACGTCGATGTTGTAGCGGGAGTCGTAGTACTCGAAGAAGTTACCGCTGCCGGCCGCGGTGCCGGCGAGGTCATACTGCGCTCCCGTGACCGCCGCATTCTTCTGCCGGCCCCGGTAGTTCCAGTTAAGACGCGCGCTCACCGGCCGTTTGTTCCAACTCAGGCTGACATTGCCGCTCTTGGGAATGAAGCGGCGGAAGTCCGCCCCGTTCGCCCCCTCAAGGTGCAGCATGGTGCCATTGGCGCTCAGGCTGAAGTCGCGCACCCACGCGGGGAGCGCATTGAACTTGAGCGGCTGAACGACGTTGAACTCCGCGCCGGAAATCCGGGCATCGCCCACGTTGCGGCGCGAGGTGACCGTCCAGTTCAGGTAGCGATCGTCCAGACCCAGCTCGGTGATCAGCGCCGGCGTGAGGGGACCGTTCACCACACCCCAGAAGTCCTGCAGCTCCTTCAGGAAGGCTCCGACCTGCACGACGCCTCCGCGGGTCGGGTAATACTCGAGCGAAAGGTCGAAGTTGTCCGCCGTCCAGGGCTTCAGGCCGGTGTTACGCACATTGATGCTACCGGGCTGGTTGGGATCGTTGTCGTTTTCGTTGATGTCCGCGTTCGGAATGATGTCCGCGTAATCCGGCCGCCCCAGAGTCTTCGCATAGGCAAAACGGGTCAGGAACTGGGGGGTGACGTTATAGGTCAGGTGGAGGCTCGGATAGACATCCTCGTAGGTCCGCTCCGCTTGGTAGCCGCGCTCCACGCGGATCAACTTGAGCTCCTGCAGGGAGCCGGCGGTCCCCGCGTCCGGACGGCGCACCCGCTGCACTCCGGGGGCAATGGGGTCTCCGTCCACGTAGGCTCCGGCCGCCGTGCGCTGGAACACGGCATCCGGATTGGCCAGCACACCCAAACCGGTGTCCTTGGTCTGCTCGAAGCGAAGGCCCGTCACGAACTGCAGGCGATTGGAGAGCAGCCTCCCCGAGAACTGCAGGTAGGCGGCGCTGATGCGCTCGGTGATCTTCTCGGAACCGTTGACGCGGTTGGTCTCGGCCTGCACGCCGGGCTGGGCCGTACCCGTCGCCTGCACGAAGTGGGTGGGGTTGGCCTTGTAGTACTCGGCCAGCTTGTAGGCATCGACCCACTGGATAGGGGCGGAGCCCCAGTACGGATCCATGCCCTCGTAGTTGTCATTGAGGAAGGGCGCCGCGGCATCGTCGGCCGTGTTGGCCACGCCATCGCGCCCCACGAAGGTCCACTGCTCGTTATAGCGGCGGTTATCGCGGTCCTCCTCGCGGACGGACGCGCCGAACTTCAGCGACACCGGATTCCGGGCGAGATCGAAGTCACGTTCCACGTCCACGAAGGCCCCCTTCATCCTGGCCTTGCCGTCCACCGGGCTGTTCTGGGCGGTGTTCAGGCGGTAGTTTGTCAGCACGTACGGGTTCAGCGCATTTCCGGCGGAGTCCTTCACCGACCAGGTGTGGCTCGGGAAGTTGATGTTCTCCGCCCGGACCGTCGCGACGCCCAGCATCTGGGTGCCGATGTTGGAGAAGTGGCCCCGGGCCAGCTCACGGTACCAGGTCTTGGAGGTGGCGGCGTGGATGCCGGTGCTGACATCCCATAGACGGCCGTTGAAGGTGTAGCGGACGTTCACGGCCTTGGTGCCGCCGAGCTTGTGGCGCCACGAACTGCCCTGGGTGACGGTGGCCCGGTTGCCCAGCCCCGTCGCGGCCGTGATGCTGCCGGTCGCACTCTGCACGAACGTCGGACCCCACAGTAGCGGCGTGCCTCCGGTCACGGCCGACGCCGCGTTGGTCCCCAGGTTGAAGTTCAGGTTTCGATTACCAAAGAACGCCTTGTAATAGTTGTTCTGGACGCCCACCGAGATCGCCGATTCGGCGGAGACCTTCCAGTCGGCCTTGAGACTGACGGAGTCGCGGAAGGTGTTCTTGGGGCCGTCCTGCAACTGCCACTGCTGGAGGTAAGGATTGGCCGAGGAGGCCCCGGCTTGGGCGAAGTTCCATGTATTCTGCCAGCGGTGCTGCTCGTTGTACTGGTTGGAACTGAGGCCGGTGAGCACGATCCCGAAGCGATCGTTGACCGGAAGCGTGTAGTCGAAATCGAAGCCGGGGAGCACCTTGTAGGTGCTGTTTCGGCCGGGCCCCGGCGTGCGTTTCAGCAGATTCATCTCCTCGCTGTTGAAACTGAAGTAGGCGCGATAGTTGAACTGGGCACCTTTCCGCTCGAAGGCATTCTTGCTCACCATGTTGATGCTACCGCCGAGCGAGTCGGCCGGAGAGTCGGGAGTAGGCACCTTCGACACCTCAACCCGGGCCATGTTGTTGATCGAAACCTGCTCGAACTCGAACACGCGCGCCGAATTGCCGGAGGCCGAGCTGGTCATGCGCATGCCGTCGACCGAAACGCTGGTGAAGGTGTCCGCGAACCCGCGAACGGAAGCGGTGCGCACGTCAGCCGCCACGTAGTCCACGGTGATTCCGGGGAGATACTTGAGGAATTCGCCGACGTTCCCCTCTGTAACGTCGCCAAAGGAGTCGGCCGCCATGACGACCTTCACGTTGGGGGCGTAACGCTGCTCATTGATCGCGATCGAGCTGCCCTCGAAGTCTCGCTGGGCGGCGACCCGGAAGGCGTCCAACTGCACCGTGTCACCCGTGCCGTAGCGCTCCGCACTGGTGAGGTTGAGCGCAACCGTGACGGTCTGCCCTCCCACTACGGTGACGGCCTCAGTCCTGGCATCGAGACCGGTGTAGGAGGCGGCGACGCGGGCCGAACCAGCGGGCACGCCATTGATCCGGAAATCACCATACTCGTTGGTACGCGCTTCAAGGTTGGTACCCTCGATCGCCACGCGGGCATTGTTGAGGTACTTGCCCGTCCCGACATTGAGGACGCGGCCGGCAACCGTGCCCGTGGCGACTTGGGCGTGCGCAGGGACGACGCCGGTGAGGGCAAGTGCCCACCCGGCGGCCAAACGGAGGATGAGTTCGAGGGTCTGACTGGGTTTCATGGTGCAGGAATAGCGGGAAATGGGGGGGGGCGATGAGGATAGGTACGCGCCTGGTGCGATGACCTTACACTTTAAACGAGGAACCCTTGGTCCATAACCCGGGCTGCCGCTGGGGCGAGGGTCGTGCGCTTTATTTCCTTCGGACAGACCGAAAAAGAGCCCCGACGCCAGAACTCCGCAGCCAGAGCGCCCGGTAAACCGAGCGGCAGCTCGACTGCCGCTATCGCGCCTTTCGCTCCTCCATCGATCGGCGCCTCGTACCGCGGTCACCCGCAACAGAATGCCTCCCGGCCAAAGCCCGGTACGCTCATTCGCCCTGCTTCCGCTTCTTCTTTTTCGCCGCACCCTCGCCTTCCGCGGACGGCCGCTCCACGGCGACCACGGAACGATGGGCCAGCACGTCGTCCATCGCCGCGCTGAGCCGCGCGCGCTCCGTCCGGTAGGCGGGGTCGTCGACCAGGTTCGCGCGCTCCACGAAGGCCGTCCATCGCGGCACGGCACTGGCCGGGGTCGAGTAATCATAGAGCTCCTCCGCGAAAGCCTCCCGCGAGGGCCAGCGCACCCAGCGGGTGTAACGGAGCGACTCCGTCCGCAGCGAGTACCCCATAGCCTCCGGCGCACCGGCGCTGAAGGGACGCGAGAACTGGCTGAGCGCGAACTCGCGACCGCGGGCCTGCGGATCCGCCAGGACCGGCCGCAGGCTGCGGCCCGAAAGCCCCGCGGGGGCCGGCAGCCCGGCCAGATCAGCCAGGGTCGGATACACGTCGACGTACTCCGTGATCGCGTCGGTCGCCCGCCCCGGTTGCGCGAGGCCCGGTGCGCGGATGATCAGCGGGACCCGCGTATCGAGGTCAAAATTGGTGCCCTTGCACCAACGGCCCGCGTCGCCAAGGGCGAAGCCGTGGTCACCCCAGAGGACGACGATCGTGTTTCCGCTCAGCTCGAGGCGCTCCAGTCCGTCGAGGACCCGACCGACCTGCGCGTCGGCGTAGCTCACGCAGGCGTAGTAACCATGCCGGAGGGTACGCGCGGTCGCGGCGTCGACGCGCTCGTCCTTGGGCATCCCCGCATAGCCGCCCAGCTCGCGGTGAGTGTGGTAGGCGCTGGCGGGCGCGCCCCGCACCCGCTCCGTTTCGCCCGGCAGATCGAATTTCCCCGGTTCGTGCAGGTCCCAGTAGCGCTTCGGGGCGTTGAAGGGTAGGTGCGGCTTGAAGAAGCCGACCGCGAGGAAGAATGGCCTCCCGTCGGCCTTGAGCCGGCCGAGCGTCTCGATCGCGAGCGACGCCAGCTTGCCGTCGCTGTACCCTTCGTCGGGAACATCGGCCGCTTCCCAGGGCGCCTGCTTGCCCGGCGCCTCACCGCGCGGCAGCGCGTAGTTCTTCCAGCCTTCCTGGCGCAGGATCTCCGGGACCGACCAAGAGGCTGGATCAAGTTCCCGTTCATCCCCGCTGAACACCTTGCCCATCGCCTGCGCGTGGTACCCGTGCTGCTTGAACAGTTGCGGCAGCGTGACGAGGTCGGGGTTCGTGCTGCGGAAGAGGTTCCGGTTGTGCCAGGACCGGTTGTGGTCGGGCAGGCGCCCCGTGAGGATCGCCGTGCGCGCCGGACCGCAGACGGCCTGCATGGTGTACGCGCGGTTGAAAACCCGGGAGCCGGCGCCCAAGCGGTCGAGGTTAGGAGTGATCGCGAGCGGATCACCATAGCAGCCCAGCGAGGTGCGCAGATCGTCGACCGCGATGAAGAGGACGTTTGGCTTGGCTGGGACCGCCGCGGCACCCGACGAGGCGGCCGCGAGCAGCGGCAGGAGCAGGAGGACGCGTTTCATCGGAAGGTCAGTTGACGCGAAGCGACCAGACCGCGGGCGAGCGGACGCCCGGACGCACCTCGCCGGTCGGCATGATCCAGGCTTCGCCCCAACGGACGGTCGGGGTCGTAACATGCGCCTTCGGCATCCGCCCGGCGTCGCGCCACGCGTTCGCCCGCGGATCGTAGGCGTGGATCAGCCCGGGGAACCCGGGGTGACGGTCCAGCGGGGTGAAACCCACCAGCGACCCGTCGTCGCCCCCCAGGACCAGGAGGCGGCCCGCGGCATCCACCGGCGCAGGGGTCGGAGCCGCCACCGCCGCGGCTGGCAGGTCCGGCAGGCGGCTCCAGCCGGCATCAGGTTCCCAGCGGTAAGCATCGCGCAGGTAGGTCCGGACCGGCTTGCCTGCGGCATCGGGCGCCAGCGACGTGCCGCTGAAGAGGAAAAAGGCCCGGCCGTCGGTCCCGGCCACCGCCAGCATCCGCGCGGGCCCCGGCCATGGCTCGAGTTCGCGCCAATGCGGCTCCTTCGCGCCGGGTTCGATCGCCCAGAACGTCCGCAGCGCCGTGGTCGCATCCGGCGTCTCGATGCCACCGGCCACATAGACGGTTCCACCCACCTGCACGCCGCAGGAATTCGCGAGCGGACGGGGCAGCGCGGGAAACGGCCTCGTCTCCAGCCGGCCGCCGCTCCAACGGAGCAGGAAGGCGTCCGCGAAATGGCCGCGCGGGTCGCTGCCGCCGAGGCAGAGCACCCCTTCGGGCGTGGAGACGGAGATACCGTATCCGATCGGCCGTGACAGCTTGCCCGCGGCGCGCCACGCGCCGCCGGGTTGCTCGAGCACGAAGACGGTGTCATACCAGACCTTGGCGCCACCCTCCCATGGCTTCTTATCCGGGAAATTGGCTCCACCCGCGACCAAGAGGGCGCCGTTGTGAACGCCGGAGAACGGATAGGCGAATCCTTCGCGGTCGGGTAGAGGCGCCAGTTGGCTCCACGCCGGAAGAGAGGGAGCGGCTGCCTGGGCCGCCGGCGCGGCCGCGAGCAGCAGGACAACAACGGCGAGGGTCCTCTTCATTTGGCTTCCTCCGCGCGCTTACCCTTCTTCTTGCCCTTCTGCGGGGCCTGAAAACTCGGGTCGTGGTCGGGATTCGGACGCATCATCTCGGCGCCCACTTCGACCCGCCAGGCGTCGAGGGCGCGCTTCAACTCGGCGACCCGGGCAGGTTGGATCGCGGCAAGGTTGCGCTGTTCGCCCAGGTCATCGGCGAGGTTGTACAGTTCCAGGCCTTCGGGATCGAAGGTCTCGATCAGTTTCCACGGGCCCTGTCTGATGACTCCGGAGGGCACGCTGTGCGGGTGGTCGTTGTAATGCGGGAAATGCCAGAAGATCGCCGGCCGCCCGAGCGTCGCCCCGCCGGCCAGCAGCGGCTGCAGGTTGCGCCCATCCATGTGCTGATTGGGGCGCGACGGCAGTCCGGCGGCGGCGAGGCACGTGGGGTAGAAGTCGGTGCTGGTCACGGGCTCGGAACTCACGTGACCGGCCTTGGCGACGCCGGGCCACTTCACGATCAGCGGCACGCGGATGCCCCCCTCGTAATAGGCGCCCTTGTTGGCGCGCAGGGGCGCGTTGCTGGTGGCGTTGTAGAAGCCGCCGTTGTCGGACGTGAAGATGACCATCGTATCCTGCTCCAGCCCGAGTTCGCGCAGGGTCGCCATTACCCGACCGATGCTCTCATCCATGCTCTCCACCATCGCGGCGTAGACGGGCTTACCCTGCCGCTGCGCCTCAGGTATCTTCTCGTACTTGGCGACAAGCTCGGGCTTCGCCTGCAACGGCGTGTGGACGGCGTAGTGCGGCAGGTAGAGGAAGAACGGCCGTTCCCGGTTCTCCCGGATGAACTTCACCGCCTCGTCGGTGAGGCGATCCGTGAGGTACTCGCCCGGCTTGCCGTCGGGAAACACGTTCCAGCGCACGCGGAGATCGGTCGTCGGGATCGCCCAGTTGCCCGCGTACGGAAAAAAGAAATCGCCCGGCGCGCCGTGGGCGTTGCCACCCACGTTGACGTCGAACCCATGGTGCTCGGGCAGGGAGAACGGCTCCGCGCCGAGGTGCCACTTCCCGATGCTGGCGGTGCGATAACCCGCCTCGCGCAACGCCTCGGCGATCGTCACCTCCTCAAGCGGCAGCTCACGCACGAAGCGGCCGCTGCGCAGCCTCGCCTTCGGGGGCCAGCGGCCGTCGGGCAGCCAGTCCGTGAGCAGCAGCCGCGCCGGATACTTCCCCGTGAGGACGGCGGCACGGGTCGGGGAGCAGACCGCGCAGGCGGCGTAGGCGTCGGTGAACCGCACGCCCTCGCGGGCGAGCCGGTCGATGTTCGGGGTCTGGTAATACGTGCTGCCGTTGGCGCCGATGTCGCGCCACCCCAGGTCATCGATGAGGAACATGACCACGTTAGGCTTACGCGGGGCGGCGGCCACAAGCATGGGGGCAAGCAGCACGGCAAGCAGCAGGAGTGAGTTCGCAGGCATGAATTATCGGTGGGGAATCTTCAGCGGGCGACCGCGACGTCAGTCGATGTCCTTGCCTTTCTTCCTGCCGCCGCGGCCCGCGGCGGAGGCGTCGGTCCTGGGGAGCCATTTCGCGAGCGAGGCCTTTACCGCGGCGAACTCAGGCCGGCCGGCGAGGTTGGTCCACTCGTTGGGATCCTTCTCGTGATCGTAGAGCTCTTCACCGCCGTCGGCGTAGCGGATGTAGCGCCAGCGTTCATTGCGCAGGGCATGGTTGCCCCGCCCGTGCGTGGTGAGCGCGGGCCGCTCCCAGGCGCGCGCGGGATCGCGCAGCAGGGGCACGAGGCTCTGGCCGTCGAGTCCGGCCACCGAAGGGAGACCGCAGAGTTCGGCGAGCGTCGGGAAAAGGTCGGCCGTGCCGACGGGTCGCGCCGTCCGCGTGCCGGCACGTGTGAAGCCCGGGGCGATGATGATGAACGGCACCCGCGTGGAGCGTTCCCAGAGCGTGAACTTGTGGAGGTGGTTTTTCTCACCGAGGTGCCAGCCATGGTCGGACCAAAGGACGACGATGGTGTTGCCCGCCGCGGGGCTCGCGTCGAGGGCGGCCACCATCCGGCCGACCAAGGCGTCACCGTAGGAGATGTTAGCCAAATAGGCCTGAAGCACCTCCCGGTACTTCCCCGCCTGCCGGACGAGATCGAGGTCGCCGCGGCGGTCGGCAGCCATGCGCTGCCCCCCGGCCGGAACGTCATCGAGGTCATCATCGCGGATGGGCGGCGGGGTAATCCCGTCGGGCGGGTACATCTCAAAGTACTTCCGCGGTGCGTACCACGGCAGGTGCGGACGGTAGATGCCGGCGGCGAGGAAGAACGGCTGCGCGGGCGGGCGGGCCAGGAACTCCGCGATCCACGTGGCGAGGCGGCCATCCCCCATCTCCTCGTCGCGCGCGTCCCAAGGACCCCAATCGAACTCGTTCGCGTTCTGAGGCGGACGAGCGAGCGCCTTGACGGCCGGCAGGCCGTTGAGCGGGAACCCGACCGGCCAATCAAAGCGGCTGACGTCGGCACCGGCGGCCTGCCGCGCCTGGTAATGACTGTCGAAAACCTGGTCGTGGTAGGTATGCCAGTCGGAGCGGCGGTTGAACCCGGGGGTGTGGTGATTCACCTTCCCTCCCCCCGCCACGTGATATCCGTGGGCCTTGAAATGCGACGGCAGCGAGGCCACGCCGGGCAGAACCTCGTGCCACTTGACGTCGTTGCCGTAGATGCCGGTGCTGCTCGGATTCCTGCCCGTCATCAAGGTCGCTCGCGACGGATTGCACACCGGCGCGGAAACATGGGCGTTGGTGAACGACAGCCCGCGGCCCGCCAGGGCGTCGAGGTGCGGCGTCTTCACCTGGGGGTGCCCGCCGAGGTGACCGACCCAGTCGTTCAGATCGTCGAGGGCGATCAACAGCACATTGGGGCGCGAGGCCGGCGCGGCGGCGAGAACGGCCGGCAGCAAAGCGAGGACGGCCAGGCGAGGAATCATCACTTTTCCTTCCTCTTCTTGCGGGGAGTGGACGGCTCCGAGGCGGCGGAGCGGGCCGGCGGCTCCTGCCCGTTGAAATAATACGGGTAGTCCCACGATTGGGCGCGGGCATCCTGCTTCGTCGCGCCGCCGATCTCGGCCTTCAACCGCGCCAGATTCGCCGGGTTGAGCAGCGGGTCGCTGGTCTCAGACCGCCAGCGCCCAAGTTCCGCCTGCAGGCGCTTCAGCGTCGCGGCATGGGCCGGGTCTGTGGCGAGGTCGCGGAATTCGTACGGATCCGACTGGAGGTCGTAGAGCTCCCAGCGCGGGGGCTTCTCCATGCGGGCGTAGGCGGCGCGCACCTCCTCCGGCGCAGCGGCGATCGCGGCTCCGAGGTCGGCGTCGAGGTGGTGGAGGGTGAACTCGTACCCGGGATTCACCTCCCCGGGGAGCAGGTTCTCGATGAGCTTGAAGCGGTCGTCCCGCACCGCGCGCTGCGGCCAGAAGTTCGCCTTCGCCGCGTGGGTGTGGAACTCGGTGAACAGATGGGTACGCCAGCCTGCACCCTCCCCCTTCAGCAACGGCAGCAGGGACCGGCCGGCGAGCCCCGGTGGCAGCGCAGCCCCGGCAAGTTCCAGCACCGTCGGCATGAAATCCACCGTTGAAACCAGCTCGCGCCGCACCTGCCCCGGGCGCACGCCCGCCGGCCAGCGCACCAGCAGCGGGATGCGCACGCCGCCTTCGTAGCAGGTGCGTTTGCCCCGCAGCATGTCGGCGCCGTGGTCGCCGATGTAGAGCACGAGCGTGTTCTCCGCCTTGCCCGCCCGCGCCAGCGCCGCGAGCACGTCGCCCACCAGGGTGTCGAGCCGGCTCATGGAATTGTAGTAGTCGGCCACGAGCTCGCGCAGGTCGGGCCGGTCCACGCCCATGTAGGCCATCGGCGTGACGTCCTTCCCCGTGAGGGGATTGGCCGGCAGGCCGTCGACCTGACGGGTCCAGGGCTGGTGCGCGTCGGGGAAGTTGACACTCAGGAAGAACGGTTCGTCCGACGCGCGGAAGAACGTCTCCGCGTGGCGGGCGTAATCGCGCAGTCCCTTGCGCGCGAAGTTGCCGCTCGGAATGGCGGAGAAGTCGAACGGGAAGGCCTCCTCCGGATTGATGTGCAGCTTGCCGATGATCCCCGTGCGGTAGCCGGCCGACTTGAGACTTCTCGGCAGGTTGGGGATGTCGGGCCGGTAAAGCCGGAACCCCCACGTCGCCAGGCCGATCTGCCCGTTCTGGTGCGGGTACAGGCCCGTCATGATGCTCGAGCGCGACTGGCTGCAGCCTGCCTGCGTGACGTAGGCGCGGTCGAAGCGGACGCCCTCGGACGCGAGCCCGTCGAGGTTGGGCGTGCGCACGTGCGGGTTGCCGTAGCAACCGAGCTCGGGACCGTTGTCCTCGGAAACGAGGACCAGGATGTTGGGTCGCGGGGCGTCCGCCGCGACCGAGAGCGCGGCACCGGCCAGCGACCACGCGAGCAGGATGCGGGGGATCATGGGTGGGGCGAACGCGGGGATGAGAAGGCGCGGACGTCGGCCGGGAAACGGAATTCGCGTGGTACCACTTCAGGACCACCGGCACGCACCGTCAGCTCACCACGTTGACCGGGCTGCCGCGCAGGAAGGCCCGCAGGTTCTCCGCCACGATGCCCATCAGGCGGCGCCGCGCCGCGGTCGACGCCCAAGCGAGGTGCGGCGTGACGACGCAATTCTTCGCCTTGAACAGCGGGTGCCCGGCCGGCGGCGGCTCGACCGAGAGCACGTCGAGGCCCGCGCCGGCGATGCGTCCCGCGTTGAGGGCGGCCGCGAGGTCGGTCTCGTTCACCAGCGGCCCGCGGCTCGTGTTGATGAGGAGAGCGGTCGGCTTCATCAGCCCCAAGCGGCGGGCGTCGACCAGGCCGGTATTCTCCGGCGTCAGCGGGCAATGGAGGCTCACGACGTCAGCCTCGCGGAAAACCGTATCGAGGTCGCTGAAGCGTACGCCGGGCGGCGGCGTCGCGGGTGGGCGCGGCGTGTGCACGACGACGTTCATCCCAAAAGCGATCGCGAGTTCGGCCGTCGCGCGCCCAATGCGCCCGAAGCCGACGATCCCCATCACGCGACCCTCGAGTTCAGTCAGCGAATGATCCCAGTAGCAATAATCGGGGCACGTCGCCCAGCGGCCGGCCGCGACCGTGGCGGCGTGGTGACCGGTACGGTTTGCTAGTTCGAGGACGAGCGCGAGGGCGTGCTGCGCAACGGAGCGGGTGCCGTAGCCGGGAGCGTTGCTCACCACGACGCCCCGCGCGCGGGCTGCACGCACATCGACCACATTGTAACCCGTGGCCAGCACGCCGACGTAGCGCAGCGCGGGCAGCGCGGCGAACGCCGCCGCGTCGAGCGGTGACTTGTTGGTGAGCACCACCTCCGCGCCGGCCGCCCGAGCGACGACTTCGGCGGCCGGCGTGCGCGGGTGTAGAATGAGATCACCGAGGGCGCGGATCTCGTCCCACGAGATGTCGCCGGGGTTGAGGGCGTGGCCGTCGAGGACAACGATGCGCATGGGTAGGCGTGACGGAGACGCCGCGGTTCAGGGCGCTTTCGCGGCCTTCTTGGCGGACTTCTTCTCCGCACCCTTCGCCGGCGGCGACCACGCGGCGGGCTTCGGCTGGGCCACGCGCAGGGTCGCATTGTCACCGAAGGAACGCATCTCGTTCTCGAGCCGCTTCGTCAGCTCCGCGATGCGGCCGGCCTGCGCGGGATCCGCCGCGAGGTCGCGCGTCTCGTCGGGATCAGACGCGAGGTCGAAGAGTTGTGTGCGGTCCACCTGCGGGTAGCGGATCAGCTTCCAGCGCTCGTCGCGCACCGCTCGCTGGATGTCGCGGTAGGCGAACATGAGGGCCGGTCGGCCCGGTTGAGCGGGATCGCGCAGCACGGCCGAAAGGTCTCGGCCTTCGCTCGTGGCCGGCGCCGGCACGCCACAGAGGGAACCGAGCGTGGGGAGCACGTCGAACAGGTAGCACATGGCGGCGGTGCGTTTCCCGGCGGGGACGCCCGGACCGGCGACGATCAGGGGCACACGCATGGAGTGCTCGTAGAGGTTCTGTTTGCCGATGAGGCCATGGCTGCCGCGGGCCACACCGGAGTCGGCCGTGAACACGATGAACGTCTCCTTCGCGCGCGGAGAGGCATCGACGGCGTCGATCACGCGCCCGATGAGCATGTCGAGGTAGGTGATGTAGCGGTAATATTCGGCCAGCATCACCCGGACGTCCCGCGGGGTGCGCGGCCAAGGCAGCAGTACCTCGTCGCGGATCACCATCTCACCGTTGTCGAAAGGGTGCTGCGGCAGGAAGTTGGCCGGCAGCGGCAGGCGGTCGGGGTCGTAATTCTCCGGAAAGTCGTCGGGCACGATGTGCGGGTCGTGCGGCCCATCGAACGGCAGGTAGGCGAGGTACGGGGCGTCGGAAGGCTCGCGGAGGAACGCGACCACCGCGTCGGTGAACGTCTCACAGGCGTGACGGGCGTCGACGCGCGCGGGGCCCTGGCGGCCGTTTTCCCAGCTGCTGAGCGGCGCGTTCATCGGGTTGGTCATCCCGCCGGTGAAGAGCGACGTGGCGCGCTGGAAGCTGAGCGGCACCGAGGCCGCGGTATTATGCCACTTGCCGCTGATGAACGTGCGGTAGCCGGCCGCTCCGAACGCCGCTGGCCAGGTCGGGTGCTGGGTGAGCTTCTCGTCGATGCGGAACAGCGGACGTCCCGAAAGCAGCATCGCGCGCGAGGGCACGCAGGTGGCCCCCTGGAGTCCGCCCTGCATGTAGGCGCGGTCGAAGGCCATGCCGCGCGCCGCGAGGCGATCGAGGTTCGGCGTACGGATGTGGGGGTTGCCGAGCGCGCGAATAGTGTCCGCGCGCTGATCGTCGGCGAAGATGAAGACGACATTGGGTCGGCGCTCGGCGGCGGACACCGTGCCGGAGGCCAGGAGGACGAGCAGGACGACGAGGAGGGATCGCAGGGGCATGGTAAGGAGGCGGGCGATTGACGCGACGCAGGGCTGATCAGCGGATGTCGAACCAGAGGCGGGAAGCAACATCGCAGCCGCGAGCGCTCCGAAAGTTTTCCGGGCTCGCCGGCCGCGTTCCGCACCGTACCGTCCGCGCCATGTCCCATCCCGCCCTCCGCGCCGACGGCCGCCACGCCGCGCAGCTCCGCCCGATCTCTTTCGAGGCGGGCATCGCGCCCCATGCCACCGGCTCCGTACTGGTCTCCTTCGGCGCCACGCGCGTCATCTGCGCCGCCACCATCGAGCCAGGCGTGCCGACGTGGATGAAGCAGCAGAAGGTCCCCGGAGGGTGGCTCACCGCCGAGTACTCCATGCTCCCCTACTCCACCCACGAGCGGAAGGCGCGCGATATCTCCCGCGGCAAGCTCGACGGCCGCACCGTCGAGATCCAGCGCCTCATCGGCCGCTCGCTCCGCGCGGTCATCGACCTCGACAAGCTAGGGCAGAACACGCTGTGGGTCGACTGCGACGTGCTGCAGGCCGACGGCGGCACCCGCACTGCCGCGATCACCGGCGCCTGGCTCGCCGCCCGCCTCGCGGTCCAGAAGCTCATCGACGCCGGGCGTATCACCGAGAACCCGCTGGGCGACTCCGTTGCTGCCGTGAGCGTGGGCGTCGTTGGTGGCGCCGAACTGCTCGACCTCGCCTACGTCGAGGACAAGGACGCGGAGGTCGACTTCAACGTGGTGATGACCGGCCGCGGGCAATTCGTCGAGGTGCAGGGTTCAGGCGAGGAGGCGACGTTCTCCCCCACTCAGCTCACGAGCCTGGTCGCCTTGGCTCAAGGCGGCTTGCGCGAGATTTCCGCGCTGCAGACCTCGTTCCTCGCAAAGCGCCTGCTGTAACCGACGCCGAGCAGGGGAAACGCCCCCCGATCGCGGTCACCGGGGAAGATCGCACCTACGCGGAGTCGGGCAACTCGGTCACTTCTTCGGAGCCGCGGCGGGAGCCGGACCGAAAGAACCACTCTCTGCGGCCCGCACGAAGCCTTCGGTCACGGACTTAAGCTCTTCCCAGCGCCGGCGGATCGCCTTCGCCTCGTCCTTCGTGATCACGTTGTCAGAGGACGACTGCGCGATGTAGGCGAGCATGTCGGCGAACTCCTGGACGATGTCGTTGGTGGCGGGAATGAGCGTGCGGTCTAGCGGCTGATCCGGGGGATTGCGGATGAAAAAACCGTCGGCCTGCTCGCAGACCCACTGCGCCACCCGCGGATCCTTGCTGATGCGCACCAACTGCCCGACACGGTCCAACGGGCTCCCGGAAGGCACGCCTTCGACGGGCGGCTCGGCCCACTTGTAGACGAGCGACAGCGACAAGTTCATCCCGGCCGCGATTTGCTTGGCGCTGGTCGTCTTGAGCACTGTTCGCATCACATCGTGCGCTTCCATAAAGTCGGGCACCCTGCTCGGGCCGCGACCGAAATGCAATCCGCGGAAACGACGGAGCTTTTTTTCGTGCTTTCCCGTCTCGCCCTGTGACTTACTCGGAATTCTTTTTCCCGCATGAACATCCACGAGTATCAGGCCAAGGCGTTGTTCGAGAAATTCGGCGTTCCGGTGCCCAAGGGGGCCCCCGCCCGCTCGGCCGCGGAATTCGACACCGCCCTCGCCGAGCTGCCCGAGGGTGCGACGATGGTGAAGTCGCAGATCCACGCCGGCGGCCGCGGGAAGGGCACCTTCACCGACGGCTTCAAGGGCGGCGTGAAATTCTGCCAGACCAAGGCCGATGCCAAGGCGATCGCCGGCAAGATGATCGGCAACACGCTCGTCACCCTTCAGACCGGCCCCGCCGGCCGCAAGGTCCAGACCGTGTACTTCACCGTCGCGAGCGACATCAAGAAGGAGTACTACCTCGCCATCCTCCTCGACCGCGCCTCCTCGCGGCCGGTGATCGTCGCCTCCACCGAAGGCGGCGTGGAGATCGAAAAGGTCGCCCACGAGACCCCGGAGAAGATCACCAAGGTCTTTGTCGACCCCGCCTACGGCCTCGCCGACTACCAGGTGCGCGAGCTCGTCACCCGCCTGGGATTCACCGGCAACGAGGCGAAGAACGCCGCCCGCCTCATCCGCGCGCTCTACACCTGCTACTGGGAGACCGACGCCTCCATGGTCGAGGTGAACCCGCTCATCACCACGCCCACCGGCGACGTCCTCGCCCTCGACGGCAAGGTCTCTTTCGACGACAACGCCCTCTTCCGCCACCCCGAGATCGTCGCCCTCCGCGACCTCAACGAGGAGGATCCCAAGGAAATCGAGGCCTCCAAGTACTCGCTCAGCTACATCGCCCTCGACGGCAACATCGCCTGCCTCGTCAACGGCGCCGGCCTCGCGATGAGCACGATGGACATCATCAAGCACTTCGGCGGCACCCCGGCCAACTTCCTCGACGTCGGTGGCGGCGCCTCCAAGGACCAAGTGATCGCCGCGTTCAAGATCATCCTCGGTGACGCCAACGTGAAGGGTATCCTTGTGAACATTTTCGGCGGGATCATGGACTGCAACGTGATCGCGCAGGGCATCGTCGAGGCGGTCAAGGAGGTCGGCCTCAAGCTGCCCCTCGTCGTCCGCCTCGAGGGTAACAACGTCGCCGCCGGCAAGGCCACCCTCGCCGCCTCCGGCCTCAAGGTCGTCTCCGGCGACACGATGGCCGACGCCGCCCAGAAGATCGTCAAGCTCGTCGCCTGAGCGGCCCGCATCCACCTCAACCGCAACCCTCTCCTCCACTTCGATGGCCATTCTGATCACTCCCTCCACGAAGATCCTGATCCAGGGCATCACCGGTGAGTTCGGCGCCCGCCACACGCGGCTGTCGCTCGACTACGGCACCCAGGTCGTCGCCGGCGTCACCCCGGGCAAGGGCGGCCAGTTCTTCGAGCACGCCGGCCACAAGGTCCCGATCTTCAACTCGGTCGCCGACGCCGCCAAGGCCACCGGCGCCACGGTCTCCGCCATCTTCGTGCCGCCGCCCTTCGCGGGCGACGCCATCCTCGAGTGCGTCGACGCCGACCTCGACCTCGCCGTCGCCATCACCGAGGGCATTCCGATCCGCGACATGGTGCGCGTGAAGCGCGCCATGGCCGGACGTCGCACGCGGCTCGTGGGACCCAACTGCCCCGGCCTCGTCACGCCCGGCACCGGCGAGGGCTCCAAGGGCGGCTGCCGCATCGGCATCGCCCCGGGTTACATCCACCGCAAGGGCCACGTCGGCGTCGTCTCTCGTTCCGGCACCCTCACCTACGAGGCCGTCTACCAGCTCACCTCCCGCCATATCGGCCAGACGACTTGCGTCGGCATCGGCGGCGACCCCGTCAACGGCACTTCGCACCTCGACGTCGTCAAGTTGTTCAACGACGACCCCGAGACCCATGGCATCATCATGATCGGCGAGATCGGCGGCAGCGCCGAGGTCGAGGCCGCTCGCTGGATCAAGGACAACTGCAAGAAGCCGGTCGCCGGCTTCATCGCCGGCGCCACCGCCCCCGCGGGCCGCCGCATGGGTCACGCCGGAGCCGTCATCGGCGGAGCCGAGGACACCGCCGCCGCCAAGATCGCGATCTTCCGCGAGTGCGGCATCGAGGTCGCCGCCACGCCCAGCGACATGGCTGAGGCTCTCCTCCGCGCCGCCAAGTCCAAGGGCGTCACGCTCAGCTGAGCAGGCCAACGGGTTGAGGCACGAAGGGCGGGCGTCGGCCCGCCCTTTTTTATTTCTCAGAGAAGAGCCGATCAGGCCGCAGGCGCCACCGCACCATCGGCCGCCTTCCAGAGATAAAGCGTCGCCAGCGTGCGGTGTGGGGCCCAGCGCTCGCCATGCCTCGCCAGCGCCTTCGGCTCGGGAAGGGAGCGGCGCCCGTGGGAGAGCTGAAACCCACGCCGCACGCCGAGGTCATGCACGGGAAGCACGTCCGGACGGCCGAGGTTGAAGATCAGAAACATCTCCACCGTCCAGCGGCCGACCCCCTTCAGACCTGTCAGCGTTTCGATGATCGCCTCGTCGTCCATCCGGCCGCACTCGCGCAGCGTCGGCAGCGTCCCCTCGAGCGCCGCCTGCGCCAACCCGCGGATATAAGTCACCTTCTGGCCCGATAACCCGACCGCGCGCAGGTGAGCGTCGGTCGCCGCGGCCACCGTCTCCGGCGCGGGAAATACTCCGTCTCCGACGCGCTCCTCGAAGCGCCCCGCGATCGTCGCGGCCGCCTTGCCGCTGAGCTGCTGGTGGATCACCGCCCGCACCAACGACTCGTAGGGCGCGAGCCGGCGCGGACGCAGGGTCAAGGTCCCGATCCGCCGGATCACCGGGGCGAGCGCCGAATCCTTGGAGAGCACAGACGGGACTTTCTTGGCCATCCCGCATGGGAGCCGTCCGCGGCTGGGCCGGCAACACCGCCCTCGGATCGGGCCCCGTAGGCGACGACGATCACCCCGATTTCGGGGCTTGGCGGCCATCGCGCCGTCCGCCCCACGCGCGATCGTCGCAGCCGCCCCAAGCCCCACTCCCGGCGGCCGGGCAACATCACGAAAACAACCCACATGAAGAAGAAACTGATCCCCGCGGCCCTCGCCGCCTTCCTGAGCCTTGCCGCCGTCGCCACCGCGGCCGACAAGACCGCCCCGAAGCTCACCTTCGGCGGAGTCGACTCCGACCACGACGGCCGGATCTCGCTCCGGGAATTCGGCGCGGCGCAGAAGCCCGCCCTCGACGCCACCGCCGCGAAGGCGAAGTTCGCCGAGCTCGACAAGAACAAGGATGGCTACCTGTCCCACGAGGAGTTCACCCCGAAGCGGAAGCCGCGGACCAAGAAGGAAACCGCCTCCCGCTGAGATCCCGCGGATCCGAACAAGGGCGGCTCCCACCCGGGGCCGCCCTTTGCGTTGGTTCAACCGTACTCAACGCTTGAAGCCCGCGCAGGCCCGGGGCCCCATTCCGCATGGCCACGACCCCGACGCCCCGGCTCCTGCTTTTCATCTCCTCATTGATCGCCTGCCATCTCATGCCGGCCGCGGTTCCCGCCGAGGGCTCGATCGAGGGAAGGGTCCTCAACGTCCGCACCGGGGGCTACCTGGGCAACGCGAGAGTCACCCTCGGCGACGGCACCCTCGAGGCGTTCACCGATGCCGACGGCCGGTTCCGTTTTCCGCGGGTGCCTGCCGGCTCCGTCGAGGTGCGAGCGGTCTTCACCGGCCTGACGCCGGGCCAAGCCACCGCATCCGTGCGCGCCGGCGAGGTGATCACGCTGGAATTGGCGCTCGAGCAAGGCTCCGCAGGGAGCGGTACCGTGCGCCTTTCGGAATTCATCGTCGGCGCCTCCCGCGAAATGGACGCCGCCGCCCTCGCGATCAACGACCAGAAGTACTCGGCGAATGTCCGCCAGGTGGTTTCCACGGAGGAGTTCGGCCACGTGGCCGAGGGCAACGTGGGCGAATTCGTGAAGTTCCTGCCGGGCGTTACGGTCGAATACGGAGGCGGCTACGCGCGCGGCATCGTGGTCGACGGCGTGCCCTCGAATTACACGCCGATCACGGTCGATGGCTTCAGCCTCGCCAGCACGGGCGGACCCAACAGCACGAACCGCTCCGTCCAGGTCGACATG
>JACCDP011257696.1_pt1 | contig 36204 bp, 36 predicted proteins | sample 7445841 | NCBI WGS metagenome assembly JACCDP01 (sample SAMN15323441, study PRJNA562643) | freshwater metagenome | isolation source: river surface water | place: USA:Blue River Watershed | collected 2017-08-17 | reverse complement strand
TAGTTCTTCCTATAGAGCCGTCGTAGACTACGACGTTGATAGGACGGGTGTGGAAGCGTGGTAACACGTTAAGCTTACCGTTACTAATAGCTCAATTGGCTTGATTTATGCACTGAAAAAATTTTTGATACAAATTACACAATGATAAATGTTTATTTTTTACTCCAGACATAAAGTTTCAATTTTTTAATAAAGTTTAAAAAAAATATAAAAAATTTTTAAAAAAACAGCCTTATATAGATCCTTATAAAACTACAGCAAATCTCCTAATATTTTTAAGCAGATTATAGATAATTTAATTAAACCATGACTTATTATCGTTTACCAGTCTCTCAAAATTTTTTTCTGAAAGAGAGGATATGTGAAAAAGATTCTCACCATAAATTTTACCACCTATTCTTAATATTAAAATCTTAGATTTTCTTAAAAATTTATGCTTTACATTTGGTTTTAAATAAACGGAATCTCCAGGCGAAAATTTTTGTTTAATTTTTTCTATTTCAAGAATGCAATCGGTTTCTCCAATATTATATAAGTATTGATGAGCTGGAACTTCAAGAAAAGTTTCATGATCTTCTTCAACGATTACGCTTAATTCTAATGCTTTTGAACATGGTAGTTGATTTACATTTGTAAGTTCTACAAATTTATATGTATAATTTTTTTCTGAGGGATAGTTCCATTCTGAATTTTTTTCATATTTATTAATCTTAACCGAAGTAAATCTTTTATTCGGAATAAGATCTTTTAAGTTTATATTTAGCGCATGAGCTATTTTTTCTAGATCTTCAAAAGATGGTATTGAATTCCTATTGTAAATTTTTTTTAAATTTAAGTTATTTATTTTTTCAAAATTTTCTTCTGTTAGTGAAGACAGGTTTAAATAATATTGTAGATTTTTTTTAAATCCATCGATTTCGTTATTATAATTAATTAAATATTTTTTGGCCAATTCATTCCCGATAACAGATAGTTCATTTAAGACCTCATTATCTACTTTGTCAGTGTAAGTAAGGGCCAAAATTAAACCTAATCTGTTTTCTTTATTTTTTCTTGTTGTAAAACTATGCGGTGTGTAAGGTGAAATATACATAGAATCACCTGTGTTCATCTCTTCTAAATTTTTTTTACCATTCTCATCAATGTAATAAAAATTAACTGGACCAATGAAATATGTGAATTGATGTAAAAAGTGACCATTATTAAATACAACATCTGGATTCTCGGGATTACTGTCATTCACTACAATTAGTTCTTCTATCCATTCTGGTCTGAAAGGAGAAATCTTGCTCATTACGGTATCTTTATATTTGTAATAAGGTTTGTTTTTTCTTTGCATAGTTCTTATGGTTTTGTCTGACTCTGCCTTGGTAAATATTTTATAATTATTTATCGTATCGTCTTCGATTCCAAAGAAATCATTAAGATTTATAGGCCAAATTTCAGTGGCCTTTTTCAGTAGTTTAAAATCGGGCTCTGTTTCTCCATTTAATATTTTGTTTATTTCTTTAATGGGTACGTTGAGTTCTTGAGCCGCATCTTCAGCACGTCTTTTTAAGTCATTAAGTATTTTTCTAAATTTTAGGGCAAATAAACTGGTCATAAATGATTATTCGTTGATTGTTTGATTATTAAATATATTTATATGAAAGACTATGAACAATAAAAGACTTTTTCAATTCCCGAGGCCTTATGTATTTGTTCCTATGGCAATTGATTTTTTTCATCATGGGCATATTAATATTCTAGTTAAAGCAAAGAAATATGGCAACGTTATAGTTGGCCTAATGACTGATGATGGAATAAAATCTTATAAAGGAAAAAAACCAATCATTTCTTTTAAAAACAGACTAAAAATTTTAAGTCATATTAATTTAGTTAGTTATGTCTTGCCCTTACCTGGATTAAAATATGTTAATTTTGCTAAAAAATTTAAATTTGATTTTTTTGTTCATGGTAGTGATTGGAAAAAAAATATACAGTCAGATCAAAGAAAAAAATTAATGAAAATTATGAAAACTTGGGGTGGAAAAGTTGTTGATATTCCTTATACTAAAAATATTTCATCTTCAAAAATTAAAAAAATATTGAAATAATATTTAGTTGAGTTATGAAAAAAATTGTATATGTACCTTTGGCTGCTGATATTTTGCATGAAGGTCATTTAAATATATTAAAAATTGCATCAAAATATGGAAAGGTCTTCGTAGGACTATTAACAGATTCAGCTATTATTCAATATAAAAATTTACCATTTTTTGATTACGATCAAAGATTTAAAATAGTTTCAAATTTAAAATTAGTTGATGAAGTTGTCCCCCAAGATAGCTGGAATTATAAAGAAATATTAAATTCGATTAAGCCTGATTTTTTTGTCCATGGTGATGACTGGAAATTAGGTGTCCAGTCAAAAATAAGATTAGAAGTTATAAGAGAATTAAAAAAATGGAATGGAAAATTAATAGAACCAAAATATTCTAAAAATGTCTCTACAAACTACCAAAAAAGAATTTTACAAATGGCAATAACCCCAGATCAAAGAAAATTAAAATTAAAAAGATTATTAAAAGTAAAAAAAATTATAAGAATTTTAGAGTCCCATAGTGCCTTGTCATCTATGATCATTGAGAATGTTAACATTAATAAAAATGGAAAATTATTACAATTCGACGGTATATGGTCATCAAGCTTGACTGACTCTACTCTCAAAGGAAAACCAGATAACCAGTCAGTTGATTACTCTCAAAGAGTTAATTCTTTGAATGATACAATTGATACTTCTTTAAAGCCCATAATTTTCGATGGAGATAATGGTGGCAGATTGGAACATTTAATTTATCTTGTTAAAAATTTAGAAAAAATTGGTGTATCAGCTTTGGTACTAGAAGACAAAAAGGGATTGAAAATGAATTCGCTTTTTCAGGACCAGTCCAAAGCCTCTCAGGATAGTATAATAGAATTCTCAAAAAAAATTAAAGCAGTTGTTAACTCAAGAATATCAGGGGATTTTATGATTATAGCCAGAATTGAAAGTTTGATTTTAGGAAAATCTATAAAAGACGCGTTGCATAGAGCTGAAAAATATTCTGCAGCTGGGGCGGACGCTATTCTAATTCACAGCAAAGAAAAAGTACCAAAAGAAATATTTCAATTTGCTAAGTTATTTAAAAAAAGCAAATTTTATAAACCCATGATAGCTATACCATCTACATATTCTAAGACCCATGAGAAAGAATTAATAAAACATGATTTTAAAATTGTAATTTATGCCAATCATCTATTAAGAGCATCATATAAAGCAATGTACGAAACAGCTAAAAAGATATTAATTAATCAAAGAGCCTTTGAAGTTGAAAAGAATATCACGTCAATCAATGAAATAATTTCGCTAATTAAACAATGATTGATGCAAATCATTTATTACTTTTTTTAAAAAAAAATAAAATTAATTTTTTTACTGGTGTTCCTGATAGTGTATTAAAAAGTTTTAGTGATATCTTAGATTTACATAAAAAAAGAATAACCAATATAATTACAGCCAATGAAGGAAGCGCGGTTGCGTTAGCTGCTGGCAATTATCTTTCAACCAAAAAGCCCGCATTAGTTTATATGCAGAATTCTGGATTAGGAAATGCGATAAATCCCTTAATATCCATTTGTCATCCCAAAGTATATTCAATACCCATGATACTAATGATCGGATGGAGAGGTTCTGCTAATGAGAATGATGAGCCTCAGCATCAATTAAAAGGAAAAATAACCAAATCAATTTTAAAATTATTAAATATAAAGTTCTTAGTTTTAAATTACACAAAAGATATAAAAAAAATTAAAAAATTAATTCATTATTCAAAATATAAAAAAACTCCGGTTGCGATTCTTATTAAGAATCAAACTTTATATTTAAACAATAATTTTAAAAAAGAGATTAAACCGAAACATTCCTTAACAAGAGAGCTTGTCATCAATGAGTTGCTTAATAAAATTAACAAAAATACTAGAATCGTATCCACAACTGGTTATACCTCTAGGGAGTTATTTCAAATAAGGAAGAATAAAAAATACAAAAATGGAAAAGATTTTTATATGGTGGGAGGAATGGGGCATTCTTCTATGATTACACTCGGTTACTCTTTAAATTCTAAAAATCAAGTTGTATGCTTAGATGGAGATGGTTCTTTATTAATGCATATGGGCTCATTAATTTCAACAGGGTTAAAGTCCAAATCAAATTTTAAACATATTTTATTAAACAATGGATCTCATGAGTCCGTAGGTAGTCAAAAAATTGATACTAAGTTAATAAATTTAAAAAAAATTGTTCTTAGTTTTGGGTATAAAAAATTTTACTCTGCAAAAAATAAACCGAGTTTTATTAAAAATTTAAAATTATTTTTAAAATCTAAAGGTCCAAGCTTTTATGAGGTGCACATAGACGAAGGAATTATCACTAATTTAGGCAGGCCAAAAGATTTAATTAGATTAAAGAATAATTTTATAAATTAAACTGCTTAATGATAATTATTAATACAAAATTAAATTTTAAAAATAAAATTATTTCACTTATTAAGAAAAACAAATATAAAAAAATTTTTATTTTAACCGGAAAAAAATCATTTAAATCATTCAAAGAGCACCTATATCTTCCCTTGGTTTCAAGTCAAAGTAGATTAGAAATTTACTTTAAAAAAAAAAATAACATATATCCAGAATATAAAGAATTAAGATATCTGATCGAGAAAATAAATAAATTTAATCCAGATGTCATATTAGCTATAGGAGGGGGAACCATTATTGATTATGCTAAACTAGCCAATGTATTTAGTAATAAAAAAAAAATTATATATAATATACTAAAAAATAACGTATTTATTAATTCAAAAAAAACTAAATTAATAGTTATCCCGACCACTGCAGGATCCGGCTCCGAGGCCACTAGGTTTGCGGTTCTTTATATTAATAAAAAAAAATATTCTTTAGAAAGTAATTTTATTATTCCAGATTATATATTTTTAGTACCTAATATTATTATTAATCTTTCTAAAAAAAATAAAGCGTCTTCTGGCTTTGATTCTATAGCGCAGTCTATAGAGTGTCTTTTTTCAAAACGATCAAATAAAAAAAGCGTAAAATATTCATTATTGTCACTTCATTATTCTTTAAAATATTTTATTAGTTTTATCGAAAAACCAACTTTAGCAAATGCAAAAAAAATGTGCTTAGCATCTTATTATTCTGGGAAAGCAATAAATATAGCCAAAACAAATTTACCTCATTCTTTATCTTATTTTTTTACAAGTCATTTAAGAATTCCTCATGGACAAGCAGTTTCTTTGTTTTTTTTGAAAATACTAAAATTTTATTATTCCAATATTAATAATTTTAATAAAAATTCTACTATAAATTCAAGATTTAAATTATTATTTAGGATTACGAAGACAGAGAATATCCATCAATTATTATTCTATTTAAAAACAATTATTGAAAAAGCTAAACTTACTTTAACAATTAAGAAATTAGAAAATAATTCTTTTTTAAGAAAAGTTGTAAAATCTATAAACAAAGAAAGGCTTAATAACTGCCTTGTTGACCCTACTAAAGATGATATATTAAATATACTGAGTTCAAAAAAAATATAAAGTTATTTTTTACTTTCATATAGATCACTATATTCTACAAGAATATATGCTTTCTTTTCTTTTTCTTCATAAATTTTTTTATAAATAGGAAAAATTTCTTTAGCTTTTTTTAGCTCAATCAAGCTAACTTCTGTAAGGGTATTTTTTAATAATTTACTATAGTTTTGCGTATGTTGTGGTCCTCCATTTAATGGTTTTTTTGCACCCACCGCAACCCTTATTATTATTTTAAGATTAATTGAATTGTCAGACATATACTTGATCTTATCTAGATGATTAATTAATTGATTAAATGCTAATAAAAAAAAATCAAATCTTGGATAGCAAGTTATAGGCAAAAAACCTTGTAGGGCAAGGCCGGTACTTAGACCCATTTGTACATCCTCAAAAACAGGAAGCTCTATTTTTTTTTTTTGGGGAATTGTTTTAAGAGTATTAAATATCGAATTGCCACTAAATTTTACTGATTGACCAATGAAAATTGCTTTGGAGTCTTTTGCTAAAAACTCCATAGATTTTATTATTTCTTTTATGTATGTCATTATTTTATTTAAAAAAGCACCCAAGAACCTGTGCCATGGTGTGGATATTTTCTTTTATATTTATAATAATAAACATCTTTTGGAATATGAGATTTTTTCCCCCATGCCAAAGTTGTTGGTGTATTTGTACTCAGGCCGTTATCTTCTATAACAAATTTTAGAGGAAGATTAAAATTTTTAGAGTATTTATAACATTCATGAAAAATTCCAGTTTCAAAAGTCATGTCTCCTATAAATACCCATACTTTCCCTTTATTTTTTTTAAGCTTAAGTCCCAGCGCAACACCAACGGCTATAGGGATTATTCCTGAAACGATAGATGAAGTAATAAATTTTTTTTTCAAATTCATTATTCCCATACTTTTTCCTAAAATAATTTTTGTTTTTAACCAATCTGGAGAAATTCCTTTTAGAAGCGCATGATAGTGATTTCTCCAGGTAGAAAATACCCAATCGTTTTTATTTATTTTTTTAAATATTTTTATTAGCTGATCTTCATTATTTCCAGATAAATGAATTGGTGCTCTAATTTTTTTTTGTTCATATGCTTTTTTAATAATATTTTCAAATTTAATTAAATATTCTTTGTTTATTTTTTGCATTTATCTTATAAGAAAATTGTTTTCTTTAACTTTCTCTCTCCAGTAGTTTAATAGATCTTTAATCGTTTCTTTAAAGTGTATTTTTGGTTTCCATCCAGTATGTTTCTGAAATTTTCCTATATCAGGAATTTGGAGATCCGCATCAATTGGCCTCAATCTATTTTTGTCAATTTTAATCTTAATAATTTTTTGCATTTTTGATAATGAAATCATGTATTTTAACATATCACCCACAGTGCACGTATGATTGCCACCAATATTGTATGTTTCTCCAGGAATAGGATTTTTTGTTAGCAATATATAATAAGCCCTAACAGCATCACGAACATCAGCATAAGTTCTAAGTGATTTTAGATTGCCGACCTTAATTATAGGTGGTATTTTTTTAGTTTCAATAAGAGCAATTTGTTTTGCAAAACTAGACTCTGCGAACACATCTCCTCTTCTTGGACCAGTATGAGTAAACATTCTTGTAATTATAACCTTGAGTTTGTAGGCTTCTGCAAAAAATTTACCTATTAAATCTGTTCCAACTTTTGATATTGCATAAGGGGATGCTGGGTGAAAACTTGTATTTTCGTTAATTGGGATTTGATTTTTTTTTACTTTTCCAAATATTTCAGAAGAAGAGCATATGTGTATTAAAGGATTTAATTTGCATTCTTTTACGGCATTTAACAAATTAAAGGTTCCATTAATATTTGTGTTAAATGTAGTAATTGGTTCATCAAAACTCGTTCTCGGAAAACTTTGTGCAGCAAAGTGAAAAATAAAATTTGGTTTTGTTAGCTGAATTACTTTTAAAATAGAATGATAGTCATTTAAATCTGCATTGAAAAAAAATAATCTATCACTTTTATTTGCTCTGTTAAGCAGGTGATCAAGATTTGTCATAGGACTCCTCCATCTACACAATCCAAGCACATCCCATTTTGTATTAGCTAATAAAAAATCAGCCATGTGTGAACCAACCATTCCGGTGATCCCAGTTATTAAAGCTTTTTGATTCATTTTTATTCTATTTTATGTACTTTTTTATAAGAATTAAATATAATAATATGTTAACTTTCTTTCCCAATTATTAAAATGAATTATTTATCTGGTAAAAAAATACTTGTTACAGGGGGGACAGGATTAATTGGAATGGCCCTATTAAAAAAATTAAAATATGCCAAACCGAAGCTAATCAAGGTAGTTTCGCTCGATAAACCAATTAACTTAGATGAAGATTTTGAATTTGAAAATGCAGATTTAAGGGAGTTTTCTAATTGTTTGAGAGTTACTAAAAATATAGACGTCGTATTTAATTTGGTTGGAGTAAAAGGTTCTCCACAAATGTCAAAATCTAAACCAGCTAGTTTTTTTGTACCTACATTGACATTTAATACAAATATGATGGAAGCATCCAAAAGAAATAATGTGGACAGATATCTTTTTACTAGCTCTGTAGGAGTATATGCTCCTGCAAAAATTTTTCTTGAGGATGATGTATGGAAAACATTTCCTTCAGAGAATGATCGTTTTGCGGGATGGGCAAAAAGAATGGGGGAATTACAGTCAGAGGCTTATAAGATAGAAAATAATTGGAGAGGTATTTCTATTGTTAGGCCAGCAAACGTTTACGGACCATTTGATAATTTTGATCCAAATAATGCAATGGTTATTCCATCGTTGATTTGTCGAGCAGCTTCCGGCGAAAACCCACTTAAAATTCAAGGAAATGGTTTAGCTATTAGAGATTTTATTTTTGCGGATGACGTGGTCGATGGAATGATATTAGCAATTGAAAAAAATTTTTCTGAACCTCTAAATCTAGGATCTGGGATAGGCTACAGTATAAAAGAGTTAGCAAAATATATTGCAAATAATTTTGAAGGCCTGGAATTTCAGTGGGCTAATGAAAAGGGTTTGGGAGATGATGTAAGAATTATGGATATTACAAGAGCAAAAAAAATTGGATACTCACCAAAAATTTCGTTAGAAGACGGTGTTAAAATTACTTGTGATTGGTTTAAAAAGAACAAAGATAAATATTTGCAGAGATATAATTCCTTTTTAGAAAAAAAATAATTATTATATTTTAAATTAATTGATTTATGCATATATATTATAATATTTATTTTTAAATTAATGTTAAATAAAAAAAAATTATTTATTAAAAATTATGTAAATTTTAATGATAATAAAGAAAAAGAATTATTTGTTAAAAATTTTTTAATAGAACACAATTTAAAAAGTAATTTTGGTCAAGGAAAAATAGTAAAATACAAACTAGAAATCTGTAATTTTAGACTTGCTACAGCCTTATTTTTAAAAAAAAAATTACCATTTTTAAAAAAAATAAATAATTTAGAAGATCGACTAGAGGATTTGCATAATTTTTTGCCAAAAAAATTTAAAATATTGGAAAAAAAATCAGAAACAAATTTAATTACAAGAATTTTTTACGAAACAGATCCATTTTTTAAAAAAACGTATAATAATTTTATTAAAAAAATATTAAAAAAATTTTTTAAAAATAAAATTCATTATCAAATTACTCCAACTGTAAGATTTCAATTTCCAAATCAAAAAACATTTGATTGGAATCCCTCTATACATTCAGACATAATGTTGGGACACCCAATTGAAGAAATTAATATATGGGTACCAGTTACCGATGTTTATCATGATAACTCAATGGTTATCGCTAATCTAAAAGATAGTTTAAAAGTTATGAAAGATTGTAATTTTAACTTTAATGAGTTTGGAGAAAAAATACAAAATAACAATAATTTCTTTAAAAAAATTTTTAAAAAATTAAAACCACTTAAAATGAGTCGTGATTCATTTTTAATATTTGATCCAAGAAGATTACACGCTACTCAAAAAAATTCTAGTCAACGTACAAGAATATCAATGGACATAAGAATTATTTTTAGAGACACTTATAAAAAGATATCAAAAGTTTATATCGGCACAGGAAGAAGAAAGGTAAGATTTACCCCTGGTAATTTTTATTCAAGTAATTTTATATAATAATGGATAGTACCAGAGGATGGTTTTTTTCTAAGACAAGATTAGCTGGAGTTTATCAAATAACACCATCTATTTATAAAGACTTTCGCGGTCGCTATGTTGAAATATATAATAGCAAATTTATTGAAAAAAATTTGAATAAAATAAATTTTATCCAAGATTGTATATCAGAATCAAAGAATAACGTACTTAGAGGAATACATGGGGACTTTACAACTTGGAAATTGATAAGTTGCCTATCTGGAAGCTTTTATCTTATTGTTGTTAATAATCTAAAAAATAGTAAAGATTATCGAAAGTGGATTTCTTTTCATTTGAGTCACAAAAATAGAAAACAAATATTAGTGCCACCAGGTTATGGAAATGGTCATTTAGTAACAAGCAAATCCTGTGTTTTTCATTACAAACAAAGTACTTATTATAATAGAAAAAGTCAGTTTACTATTAAATGGAATGATAAAAATTACGCTTTTCGATGGCCTTTAAAGTGTAAGCCAATAACATCTGAAAGAGATAAGTGAAAAAAGAAAAAATTTTAGTAACAGGAGGATCCGGTTTTTTAGGGACAAATTTTTTAATTAAAATTAATAAAAATAAATATATTATAAAATCAACATATTTCTCAAAAAAAAGTTTTTTTAGAGTTCCAAACGTTAAATATTTCAAAATAAATTTAGAAAATAAAAGAAATTGCTATAAGATGTGCAAGGGTATTGAAAAAGTAGTTATGTTTGCTGCAAATTCATCTGGCGCAGGAGTAATGCAAAATAATCCATTAATTCATTTTAATCCAAACATTATTATGAATATTAATATGCTGGAAGCGGCATATTTCTCTGGAGTGAAACAATTTATTTTTATTAGTAGCAATACAGTTTATCCAGAATCAAAAAAAAAAATGAGAGAAGAAGATGTCAACAATATTTTTTTTGAAAAATATTTTATTGTTGCTTGGATGAAAAGATTTACAGAAATTGCCTGTAGTATTTACTCAAAGAAACTAAATAATAAGATGAGAACAATAATAATCCGACCAGGTAATATTTATGGTCCGCATGATAAGTTTGATAATAAAACGTCAAAAGTAATTCCAGCGCTAATAAAAAAAATTTTATCTAAAAAAAATCCCCTAGAAGTGTGGGGCGATGGAAATGATATAAAAGACTTTTTATATGTAGATGATTTTGTTAATGGTTTGTTAAAAGTTATAATTAAATGTAAAAAAGATCATGAAGTAATCAATATTGCTTCTGGAAAAAAAATAACTATTAAAAGAATTATAAAAATTATTTTTTATATTTTAAAATATAAATTAGATGTATTTTACGATAAGTCGAAACCTAGCATGATACCCATAAGGAGATTAAATATAAGAAAATCAATAAGAGAGTATAATTTTTTTGCCGAGGTAGACATTAGAGAAGGATTAAAAAAAACAATCGATTGGTTCATTAAAAAAAGTAATTTGAAAAAATAATTTATCCAAACTTAATTTTTAATAATTTTATAATTTTATCGATAGTTTTTTTGGTTGTAACTTGCTTTTTAATTATTAAATCAGGTTTTTTGGGAAATTCTGGCTTTATATCTACCCCCCAAACATTTTTTTTTGAGTATATTTTTTTGCTATTAATAAAAATTAGTTTTTTTATGTTTTTCTTAATAAGTATCTCAAAATAATTTTTAAATACTTTTTTATTTAATATTTGAATTTTATGAAATAAACCAATAACAGAAATTATTACATTAATATTTTGTTTAGTTATAATATTAATTAGTTGCACATATTTTTTTGCATTCGCAATTCTTTCAGTTTTAGAATACCCTTTTAATGATAAAGATTTTCTTAAGACATCACCATCTAGGACTATTGTCTGGCCGTATAAATTTGAAAACATTGGTTTTAGTTTTTTAGCTAATGTAGTTTTTCCAGAACCAGAAAGGCCAGTAATCCATATTAAAATTCCATTATTTTTATATTTCATAAACGTTTTTAAAATTAGAAATATTAAACATAAAAAATTAAATAAATATATAGTAATATTTAATTAAAAAAATTTATTACTTTAAATGCAAATAAATGTTTAAGATTTTAAAAAAAATTTTTTCTTATTTTTTAAGTTTAGTTAATGTTTTATTTTATTCTTTTATTTTTTTTTTATTAAAAAATATTTTTAAAAAAAAAATAGTTCTTTTTTATTATGGATTAGTTGGTTCACCTAAAAATCATATTATATTAGCAAGAGAACTCATAAAAAATTTTAAAAAAAAGAATGATAATGTTATATTTTTTATATTTTTAGATTTTTTTTTATTAAAAAAATTTAATAAATTTATTAATAGAAGACATTTAAAATATTTGATTAATATTAATATATTAATCGTCAATCACTCAAAATTTATTTTACCTTTAAATACTATTAATATTTTATTACCACATGATATTTATGATTCTTTTCCATGGAAAACTGAATCTCTTTTTAAACCATCAGAATTGCACTTAGAATCAGATAAATTTTTATTTCAATTTCAGTATATTTTATGTCCTAATTTAATAGTAAAAAATATGTTTATTAAAAAAATTAATTTATTAAAAAAAAATAAAGAAGCAATTTATTATTTAAATTTGAGAAAAGAAATTAATCTGTTAGATGCGGGATATTTTAAGCTCGATTATGTCGTTAATAAAATAAAAAATTATAAAAAAAAAGATAGTATTTTGCTATTACCTAGTATATTTGGATTCTTTTCTACGGATTATGTTATAGAATTAATAAAAAAGATTAACACAACCTTTCATAAATATAATATAATTTTAAGACCTCATCCTGCGCATTATAGACAAAATAAAAAATTTTACGAAAAATTACTTTTTAATTTTAGGAATAATTCAAAATTTATTTTAGATACAAATTCAATGTATATAGAGTCTTTTTCTAGATCTATTATTGCGATTTCAGAGTCATCCGGATCATCATATACTTACGCTTTTTCTACTTTGAGACCTGTATTATTTGTATTTTTGAATAAATTGAATTCTTATCAAAAATCAACCTACTATTATAGAGACATAAAAAAAATTGGAATTTTATCCAAAAATACAGATGATATTTTAATCAAAATTAAAAAATTAATCTCTAATCAATCTAATTTTAAAAAAAAAATATTTATTTTTAGAAAAAAAAGGATAAAATTTTATGGTAAATCAAGCGCTATATTTTGTGATTTATTAAAAAATATTACTAAAAACAATAATTTAGGAAAAATTAAGTTTACCAAGATAAGAATAAATAGAGATTAATTTTATAGTATTGGATTTTTAATTTTTTTATATTTATCAATTAAATATTGCATAATTATGTGCATTAAAATGTGATGCGAATCTTCTGTTTTTCCATAGTTATCTATTTTAATATTTATGTTTATATCGCTTAATCTAACTAATTTACCACCATTAAATCCAGTAAAACTGATTGTTTTAATTTTTTTTTTTTTTGCCCACTTTGCTAACTCAATGATGTTTTTTGAATTTCCTGATGCGGAAATTAATATTATAAGGTCACCTTTTTTTATATAGGTCTCGGCCTGATATTTAAATATTTGATCATAAGATATATCATTCGATATTGCTGTAATTACCTCTACATTTGATGATAAACTCACAAATTTTGCCTTTAAATTAGTATTTTGTCTCAAGAGTTTTGAAAAATCACATACATAATGATTTGCTATAGCTGCAGATCCTCCGTTTCCACAGACATAAACTGTTTTATTTTTTTTTATTTGATTGATTATTAATTCTACTAATTTATTTATTTTTTCTATGTTAGCATTCATTAATGAATTGCATAGAGAATTAACATAACCTAAGAAGTACCTTTTAAAATTATTGTCCATAATATGAATTTTTTCCATTTTTTCTATAAAAGTGTTTTTCTATTAAACTTTTTTTAATATTAATATTTTTAGTAATCTTCAAAGTTTTGTAAGCTAACTTTGCGATATACTCTAATCTTTCAGCATTTAAAAAAGCATCATCAAAATTATATCCCCAAGTAAAAGGACCGTGATTTGCAACTAATATTCCTGGACAGCAATCTAAACTAATTTTTTTTTTTATTATAGTTCCAATAATGCTCTTTGCAATATTTTTCTGGTAATCTTTTATAATTTCATTTTTTAATAAAATTTTAGTCACTAATATTTCATTTAACCAATAATCAGCATGTGTAGTTCCTAAACATGGAATTTTTTTACAAGCTTGGGACCAAATTACCCCGTATTCAGAGTGGGTATGAGCAATACTTTTTAATTTTGTGTATTTTTTATAAAGTTCTAGATGTGTAATCATATCCGAAGAAGGTTTTAGTTTTCCTGTATATTTTTTAGTTTTAATATTAACAACAGGAAAATCTTTATAATGGACTGATGTAACTTTTACACCGCTAGGTTTTATAATAAATTGATTCAAATCAAGTCTTAAGCTTATATTGCCAAAATTTTGGAATTGTAAATTTGATTTTTGTAATCTGAGGTTAAGATCGTAGCATTTCCTTTTAATTGAATTTAACAAGTTGCTTTTAATAGTCATTATATAAATTAATGTAAGATTTTCTATTTCTATTAGAAATATTCTTATCAATATACTTAGAGTCTCCTTTTATATATTTTGTTCCAATTTCTTCAAAAATCACACCACTAAACGTAGAGAATGAATGTATTTTTTTTTTATCAATATTTATTGTGTCTCCTGGACCTAGATTAATTTTTTGATCTTCATAGTTTACTATTAGATCACCTGAAATTATAAAATATGTTTCATCTTTTAATTCATGAAAATGAGCTGGATATTCTTGCTTAGCGAACATCATAATTATGATTTTGCAATATTCTTTATTAATAATGTGAAAAAGGACTGCCCCTTTATTAAAAAAGTTATCTATTCCATAGTGATGACTTATTTCTGCTATTACATTCTTAGGCAGTATTATATTAGATTTGTTTACAGCTTCGATTATTTTATCTTTTATGATAAATTTCTTGTCTTCAATGTTAGCTCTTTCATTGTCCAAAATAAAATCTTCAATTAAAAGTGGTTCATCTTTTTCGATTGTTTTTTTACTAATATATTTTGCAAATTGTCCTAAATCTTTAGCGACTAATTGACCTTCTATATTAGGCATAGCTAAATAAAAATTATTCGACAAATTTTCATTAAGAAAAATTTTCTTAGAAGCATATGCGCCTCTATAAAGTATTCTTAAATCGTTTAATTCTTTTTGTGAAAAATTTTTTCTTTTATCAAGATTATTTCCGCAAATTAGATAAGCTTTTCTTGCGTTTTCTAACCAAATTTTTATTTGGTCAGGATTTGCTGAATATTTATTTAATTCATAATTTTTATAATTATTTTTCAAGCCAACATGCTTTTCAAAAATTGACGCTCCTTTAGCAATGGCGATTTTTATACTATCTTGATTGTCAGGATCTTCATGTGTTGACCAGCCAATTTTAATATTTTTATATTGATCTCTTAAATAGGTTATTTGATTAAGTTCTAGGTTTTCATCCACTGTTGGATATTCTCCCACACAGTACATAAAAGAAAAATTCTTATTTTTATGTTTAAAAAAAGAATACACTTTGTCTATTTCCAGCTTGGTAGCACCAGCAGTTGAAGCAATAATAAATCTGTTTTTTGTTACAATTTTTTCTAATAAATTCCAATCATTAAAAGAACAACTGGCTACTTTAATAATATCAAAATTTTTACTCTCAACATAATCTACGGCAAGCTCGTCCCATGGAGTGCATATACTAACGTAATTATTTTTTTTTATATGATTTACTAATAATGTAAAATCTTTATCGTTCAATTTTGTTTCAGTGAATCTTTTAATTAGTTTGTGATCTTTTCTGTTAGAATGTTTGTAATGAAAAAAACTGTCATCACGATACTGTAATTTAAATCCAAACAAAAATTCTGGAAAATTATCTGTAATTATTTTTACTTTATTAATGATTTCAATACCATGGTTAACATCTCCCATGTGATTGTTAGCCATTTCAAATATAAAAAAAGGTTTATTAAAAAATGTATTCATGTATTTATATAATTTTATATATATATATTAGGTTTCAATCAATTTATCTTATCAATGAAGTATAATTTGTTAATTATAATCCCAGCAAAAAAAAATAGTACTGGATTAAAAAATAAAAATATTAGAGGTTTTAATGGCCATCCGCTGTTTTGTTATAGTCTAGAAGCTGCAAAAAGAATCATTGAAAAGAAAAAAATAACAATTTGTTCTACAAATTGCTTAAGAATCAAAAAGCTCTCAGAAAAATATGGAGTTCAAGTTCCAACATTGAGACCTAATAAAATTTGTCAAAAGACATCAAGAGATATAGATTTTATTAATCATTGTATAAAATATTATTACAAAAAAAATATTTTTTTTAAATTTGGATTAATATTAAGACCAACATCTCCTTTGAGAACTGTAAGTAATCTTAATAAATCTTACCTATTTTTTAAAAAAAATTATAAAAAATTTTCGTCATTAAAGTCAGTCGCAGTTTCAAAAGAAAATCCTTTTAAGACCTGGATTTTAAAAGATAATGGAGAATTAAAAAACGTGGCAAAAATAAGAATCAATGAGTTTTTTAATGCACCGAGGCAGATTTTACCAAAAACTTACAAGCAAACCGGCAGTATTGAGTTCTTTAATATAAATTTTAAACAAAAAATTAAATCTATGTCAGGAAAAAAAATTAAAGGATTTATTACCAATAATTCAGAATCTGTAGATATTGATAATTTATCTGATTTTTTTTATGCGGAAAGTATTTTAAAAATGAATATTAAAAGTTTTATTATTCCTATTAAAAAATAATGAAATTAGCAATCATAACACACGGAGTTCCAAATTACACTAGTGAAGGAACAGCTAAAGAACCACTAATATTTATTAAGATTTTAAAAAAAAAAAGAATTGATTATAAATTATTTTGCTTAACTGAATTTAAAGATTTTTCATCACCATTGCTACAAAAATATTATTTAAATTTATTAAAAAAAGATCAAATAAATATTGAGACTATTGATATTGTTAAAGATAATTTTATTGTAAAATTTTTAAGAAAATTATTCTTCCCACAACCTAGATATTTTTTTGGTTCTTCCGCAGCGGAAATTAATTTAAAAAAAAGCCTTATAAAATATCAGCCAACATGTATTTTTAATTTTTATAATTTGCCTATGGCTATGACTCATGATTATAATTTATGCAAAAAATATGGATATTTTAATATAGCTCCTCATACAACAGAATTTGTAAGACAGAAAAATTGTTTGTCAGAAATTACTACTAAGAATATCTTAATATTTATTTACTCCATAATATTTAGCTGGAGAGTTAAAAAAATATATAAAAAAATTTTTTCCGGATATAGATTTGCTTTTTTAGCTTCACCAGATCATCATTCTTTTCATAGGAAATTCAATAAAAAAATCATTAGATTTAATAACTTTTCAGTTGATAAATTTACTAGGAATAAAAACACAAGAGTAGTTAAAAAAACAAAAAAAAAGATTTTTATTCTTGTGGGTAATTTAAAAGCGACATTTACAAAAGAAGGTCTATATGAATTGTCAAATAATTTAATCAAGTCTATAGCAGAATTAAAAAAAGAACATGAATTCGAAATAAGAATTATAGGACATCACTCTCCAACCAAGCAGATAAAAGATAAGTTAGATTATGATTGGGTTAAATTTGTAGGATGGGTTAAAGATTTAAAACAAGAGTATACAAATGCCACGGCTTTGCTTGTGCCAAATAAGTCTCTTTGTGGAACTAGAATGAGAATACTTAATAGTATGGCAGCGGGAGTTCCTGTAATAACCTTTGATAATAATACTAAGTTTAACAAAGAGTTTAAAGACGGTTATAATATTTTATCTGTAAAAACAGATGCTAATTTCATTGAATCAATGCGCAAAATTTTGATTAATAAAAATTTTAAATCCAAGATCTCTAGAAATGCTAAAATTACAGTTAAACGACACTACAATCCTGAAAAGATAGCGGAGGATATGGTCAATTGTATTATTAAAGATTTTAATCGTTAAGAATTTTTTTATTGATTATAAATAATTTCTGAACCTTTTTCAGTAAACTTAATATTTGTAGATTGAAGTTTGTATAATTTTTTTTTAATTTTTTGTTGATTTTTTTCATTGGCATAAAATAATATAAAACCACCACCACCAGCGCCCAGCAGTTTCCCACCAAGTGCGCCGCAATCGATTCCAATTTTATATATTTCATTAATGTATTTATCGGTAACTAAGGGTGATAGTTTTTTTTTAAGTTCCCATGCATCATTTAACATAAATCCAATTTCATTAATATCCGTATTGTTCAAAATAATATTTTTGCACAAATTAACATGTGACTTTATCTCATGAAAATACTTAATATTTTTGTCTATATTTTTTATTTTTTCCTTCTCAATGTTTGTAGATATTCTTTTTTTTCCAGTGTAAAAAATAATTAGATTTTTTTCTATTCTTTTTATATTCTTATTATTTATTAAGTTTAATTCATAGATAGAATCGTTTTTTTTGAATTCAAGATATTTAAATCCACCATATGTTGCCCAATACTGATCTTGATTACCAATAGATTCTTTCATGATTTTTTGCTCTATGCATAATGCATTTTTATACATTTGTTTTTTTGTTAACTTATTTTTTATAATATTTGAAAGACAATTTAGAGTACCAATTGTGAATGCAGAACTTGAGCCTGTTCCTGACATTCCTGGCAAATCACCATCATAATGTATTTCATAACCACTTTTAATTTTTAGAAACTTTAGTATCGCTTTTAGTGATGGGTGTCTTATTTGATCTGCATTTTTTACATTCTCAATTATTGACCAAACAAATCTTAATTCGTGTGAAAAAAATTTTGGCAATACTCTTGCTGTAATATAGCAATATTTATTAATTGAACCGCCTATTACGCTCCCATTATATTTTTTGAAATAATTTGGAAAATCTGTCCCACCGCCAAATAAAGATATTCTATAAGGAGTTTTAGAAATAATCATTTATAAATTAATTTAGTGTAATAATTGTTTAACTATAAAGAAAGTAATTGTAAGTGAAAAAGATTATATATTTTCATGTTTATTTTTTATATCAAATTTAGTTTAAAAAATCTTCATTTTTGCTTAAAACCCATTTTTTAACTAATGAAAAATCTTTATAGTAATTTTTTGTTTGATATTTATTAAGATGGAAAAAAGGAACAGGATAATTATTGTTATTTAAAGAGTATTTTGAAACTTTCGTGTTTGGAAAGAAAGGTCTTTTTAATAAAGAGTAGTATGCAAATTTACATCCAGTGTTTATTTTTTTATCTATTCTTATGTTTGCATTCGCTATATTTTTCAAAAAAAAGAAGTATTCTTTTTTATTTACAAAATCAATAGTGAAACCTAAATTATCATATCTTCCAGTTCCGCATGTAATCACTTTTTTTCCAAAAAGAGCTGACTCAATACCAACAGTTCCTCTAACTGTAATGCAGTAATCTAAAAGTTGAATAATTGAGATTGTGTTTATTTTTGAGTCTGCTGGTATAATTATTAACTTTTCAGGAATACGTCCCATTTTATTTTTTATAGACGATACTTCTTTTGAAATCGTGTAACCCTTATCTTTGGACAGATTAGCAGGATGAACTTTTAAAATGCAGTTGATGTTTTTCACTCTGCTTAAGATATTAATTGTTTCTACTAACCATTCTTCATAATTTTTAAAAATATTTTTACCCCACGAAAAGGTTGCGTCGTAATAAACATGTGAAAATATCACTATATTTAAATTATTATTATTAATATTTAATAGTTTTTTAATTTCAGACATTGAATATTTTTTAGTCATAGTTTGCGTATTTGCAAAGATTTCCCAGGATTTGTTGCTATATGAATTTAGAACTATTTTTTTTGTATCATTAATGATTCTTTTAGAAATAGATTTTTTTTTCATTTCATTAATTGTTAATTTTGAGCAAGATCGTGGATGAACATTTAAATTACGTTCATAATATTTCTTTAAATAAAATGTATTATTCTTAAAACCAGCTGTTACAGAAAATAATGGTTGTTTTTCTTTTATTAGCTTTGAGAATAATTCTCCTTCGCCGCACATTTCATGATCATTAAATAAACCAGTTATAATATTATATTTTTTTGTTAATTTTTCTAAGCATTTGCTTATCGTTATAGATTTTAATAAGTAGAACCTTAGATAAAACTGATGTTTTTTATTTTTATGATCCAATGTAGAAACCTTTAAGTGCCTCAAAGTCGAATTATAGGCATATCTCCCAGATGGAATATTATTATACTTAAAATTTATAATTCGATTAAAATCTATCTTTTTAATAATCTTTCTTATTTTAACCAGATCATATTTCTTTGGTAAAAAATAATAAATATGAGGAAGAGAAACAAAACCTAGGTTACTATAAAATTTTTGTAAATGATCACCATTAATTATAATTGGCGTGTAACCTAATTCCTGAAAAATTTTAAGAAAAAAAATCTGTTGAAAATGGAATCCACCCCAGAAAAACGGGATTGTCGGGTTATATATTAAATAACCTTTGTGTTTATTTTTTTTTATTATTTTTGATTTTAGCCAACTTTTGTAAATTTTTTTTTCTTGAGAATTTAAGGCAAAGGTAAATATTAGTATTTTAAGATATTTTATAAGAAAGTTAAAAAATTCATATTTATAAATTTTTTGAAGGACAAGATGTAGTGATATTTTTATCAAGTTTATTTATAGTATGTATCGATTGAATTTTTTTTTTCAAATTCAGTTGAGCGATTTTTAAAAAATCCATAGTTTAGTTTTGGGTATAAAGTATATCCTTTTAGGTTATTTATTTTAAGAAAATTATAAAAAGCATTATTAAATATTAAAATGTCATCAGAGAAAATATATGAATTTTCTTTCATAAAAACCCTTGCTATTGAGTATTCAAACATCATATGAGACACGGTATGGTTAGAGTCATGTATAAATAAATCAATATTATTATTCTCAAAAACTTTACTAATTTCTTTTCTTGCATCACCTATGATTAATTTCCAATTTATTTTATATTTCTCAGGTACATATGAGCCTATCTCTTTTTCAGGAATATCTTGATTAAATGTCAGTAAATTTTTTTTACCAGGCAAGTCAATAGATATTAATTTTCCAATATTATTTTTATGTAATGCAGAGAGTATTATAGCCTCCTGAAACCCAGTTGCGACACCAGTAGTTAAAATTGTCTTTGGTTTTAGAGATCTTAGAAAAATGTATAGGAATATTAAATGAGACTGTTCTATTATTTTTTTATAGTAACTATTATTTAAATTTTCGAACTTTTTTTTCATTTCGTTGTCTTCAATAATTTCATTTTTGTAAAAATTTATTTGCTGATCTGGAAGAAAAAATATTTTTTTTAAAACCTTTTCTGGACAAACTATCATGAGGTTTTTATTGAAGATATTATGAAAAAATATAAACAAATTACTTAAAAAACTTAATTTTAAATAAATGAATTTAAAAATTAATTTTCTAACAATATACAGCATTTTATAATATAATTTTGTGTTGTTTATTTATTAATTATTTTTTTACAATAATTTTATGTGTATAAGATTGATATTTAAGTTTTAAAAAAAAAGTCGTAAGCAATTTCAATCCTTATTAAAAATTTTGTATAATATTTTTTTTGATAGTTTATAAATAAAAATTTTATTTTTCACAATTAATAGCATGGTTAAATATTTTTTTTCATTACTTAATGCAACTGAAAAAAAAAAAATTTATTTTTTACAGTTATTTGTTATTATACTTTCATTTGTCGAAGTCTTCGGAATATTATCTATATTACCGTTTGCTTTTTCATTAACAAGTGATTCGTTAGAAAAAATATATATTCCATTTCCTATTATTAAATCTCTATTTAAAGATATTTCTATTTTAGATTTGAGAATTTACTTTTTATTATTATTTATTTCTTTAATTATATTCTACAATTCTTTATTTTTTTTCGCCCAATTATACATAGAGAAGATTTTAAAAAGTATAAATACTAAAATTTTTAATACTATACTCTATAATTATTTACACTCAGATTACAGTGCGGTTGTAAAGAGAAACAGCTCTGAGTTAGTAAGTAGGCTTACGCATGATGTACAATTAGCAATTAATAGAATTTATCGATTGATATTTAGAGCTTCTGTAAAATTTTATTCAGCTATTATTATAATTACTTTAATTTTAATTGTCGATTTTCAGAATTCTGGTTTAATTATTCTTACAATTTTTCCATTAATAATTTTGACATATCTATTTATTAGAAAATATTTATCTAGATTGGGCAAATTAGCAGTCGAATTAAATTCGAAAAACTTAAAAAATTTAAATGAAGTTTTTTTTAATTATAAATCTTTAATTATTGATGACCTTAGATCATATTTTTTTAAAATTCTTTCTAATAATAATTTCAATTATGCTTCTACTGTTGAAAAAATAGAAATATATACGCATGGATCTAGAATTTTTTTGGAAAGCATTTCTTTTATTGCTTTAACAATTTTATTAATTTTTTATCTGTATTTCAAAGAAGTATCATTAACTATTACACTTATATCTTTTTTTTTATTCGCATTTTATAGATTATTACCAGCCATACAGCAGTTATTTTTTGCTTATACAAATTTTAAATCTTGGATTCATGTTCTAACAGGCCTACATGCAGATTCTAAATTAAACAATTTTAGAAATAAAACTTATGACAATACTTCTAGAATTGTACCATTACTAAAGAAAAAAATTACTTTTAGTAATGTGAATTTTTCTTATGGAAAAAATCTTATTCTTAGAAATATATGTTTTAATATACCAAAGGGCAGTATAACTTGCATAAGTGGTCCAACTGGTTCAGGAAAAAGCACAATTTTAGATTTGATTTGTGGAATTAAATTTCCAAACAGAGGAAATATTTTTTTTGATAAAAAAAAATTAGATAGAAATAATTCATATTTGTTTCAAAAAATTATAGGTTTTGTTCCTCAAAATTATTTTTTATTAGACGATACTGTAAAAAATAATGTCTTGCTTTCTTTAAAAAACGACAAATCGACGAATATTAATGAAGAAAATTTTAAAAAAATTAAGAAAATTTTAGAAATCAATTCTTTTATCAAGAATGATAATTATTTAGTCGGTGAGAATGCCAATAGGCTAAGCAATGGTCAAAAACAAAGATTAATGATTGCTCGAGCTTTAATGAAAAACCCTCAAATATTAATTTTAGATGAATCTACAAGCGGGATTGAAAACGCTCTTGAAAAAAAAATTATTAAAAAAATAAAAAAACAAAATTGTGATTTGACAATAATTATTGTTTCACACAGACAAGATACTTTAAATTATTGTGATAATTTAATACAATTATAACTGTAACACTAAACTTTTTTATATCTTATCAAAAAATTAAATTTTTTTAAATTTTTTTTTGTTCCAATGTCTAAAAAAGTTTTTTTGTATATTTTTCCAATAATTAATTGACGTTTTATTAATTCAGGTAATACTTCATTTTCTAGTGAATTTTTATTTTTTAAATATTTAATTATTTTTTTATCTATAATATAAAATCCAGCATTCATATATTTTATTCTTTTTATTTGCGTATTATTTTTAACTATTGTATTTTTTATTGTTAGATCATTAAGAATTTTATTACTTTTATAAGTAGAGTTTTTAACTAGGTACATAAACATAATTTTTTTATTTAGTTTTAAATACCTAATTTCTTTATAATTTGCTTTTATAAAAGTGTCGCCATTACATACTATTGTCTTTCCATTTATAAATCTTTTTGCTTTGAATAAACTACCTGCAGTGCCTAATGGTTGGTTCTCTTTTATGCATTTAATTTTAATATTATTAAATTTTTTGTTATGATAATTTCTATAAAACATTTTATATTTATAGTGACATAATAAAATAATTTTTTTAACTTGAAATTTTATTATTTCCTTAATTATATATTCAATAAATGGTTGTTTATTAAATTTAATTAAAGGTTTTGGTGTTCTTTTTGTAATGCTTCCAAGTCTTGTGCCAAAACCACCTACAAAGATTAAAGCATTTTTTATCAATTAATTAAAATGTTTTTATTTTTTTTAGTATTTTTTTAATCTGTATATTAAATCTTATTTTTTTTTTATAAAAGAATTTAATATTAGATTTTTTAGCAGTTATTTTGTCTGAAAATTTGTCACCAATCATAAAGCTTTTTTTTAAAGATATTTTCCATTTTTTTTTTGCTTTTATTATCATTCCATTTTTGGGTTTTCTACAATTGCATATTTTTTTATACTTACCTAAACCATAATCAGGATGATGTGGGCAGTGAAAAAAATCGTCAATTTTTGTTTTATTTTTACTTAGCTCTTTGTTAATAAATTTATTAAGTTTTTTAAGATCTTTTAAGGAATAATATCCTCTTCCTATTCCGGATTGATTTGAGATTACAATTACTAAATATCCATTATCTTTTAATATTTTAATGCCTTTCCTGACTCCCGCTAACCACTTAAAGTCTTTAATTTTATATAGGTAACCTTTTTCATCGCGATTAATTACGTTATCGCGATCGAGAAAAGCCGCTTTTGTTGTCAGCTTTGATTTGTTTCTTTTCATAAAAATTATACACTAACTCAAGACCTTTTTTTAGAGAAACCAATGGTTTCCATGCTAAAGATTTAATTTTTTTTGAGGACAATATTCTTCTTTTTTGACCCCCAGGCATTTTTTTGTCAAAAAACAAATGACCTTTAAATTTTGATATTGTTTTAATTATTTTTGCCAATTCTTTAATGCTAACCTCCTCTCCTGAACCTATATTAATATAAGTAAATTTATTTTTTTTATCGATGAGTTTGATTATAGCATTAGCTAAATCATCTACATAAAGAAATTCTCTCATATTTTTACCATTCCCCCATATTTTAACAAATTTATCATTTCTTTTTTTAGCCTCGTAAAATTTTCTAATTAATGCTGGAATTACATGACTAGACTTTAAATTAAAATTGTCATTCACGCCATAAAGGTTAGCTGGTTGAACAGAAATAAAATCTTTATTTTTAAATTTTTTATAATATTCACAAAGTTTTAAAGTTGTTATTTTTGCTAAAGCATATGCTTCGTTTGTTTTTTCGAGATAACTGCTTAATAGATATTCTTCTTTAATAGGTAGTCTGGTTTCTTTTGGATATATGCATGCAGATCCTATGTTAATGACTTTTTTTACATTACATTTATCTGAAATATTTAAGATATTAAAACCTATAGCTAAATTAACATTTAAATAATCTATTGGGTATTTTGAGTTGTCAAGTATACCTCCGACTTTTCCTGCCGCATTAATTACAACATTAGGTTTTTTTTTTTTAAAAAATTTGAGGACAGCTTTATAATTAGTAAAATCTAAATCTTTTCTCTTGCATTCAATTATATTTTTTTTTTTTTTTTTAAGAATATTATATATTTCTGAACCAACCATCCCTTCTTGACCAGCGACAAGAAATTTATAATTATTTTTTTTCATAATAATTCTTTAAATTAGCAAAAAAAGAAAAGATTAATCTTATAATCTTACCAAACGGTATAATGCAATGTATTTTATTAATTTCTCTTAAATATAATCTTTGATTTTCACTTATTTGTCCTTTTCTTTTTCTAAAAATACCAATATTTATTCTTACTGAATTTAACCTCTCATATTTTGCAAATCGTTTCCACAAATCAAAGTCACCTGCATATTTAAAATTTTTGTTAATTTGACCTGACTTAAGATATAAATCTTTACTAAAAATAACAGATTCTTGAGGTATATAACCCCAAAAACAGGGAACTGATAGTCCATTTCTAATTATAATATTTGGAAAATGGTAAGGATCTCTTAATGTAATTTTATTTAATTTTATTGAGCAAGATTTACCAACGATCCACTGGATTTTATTTTTTTCCATAAACGATATAGAATCTTTTATTGCATTTTTAAAATATAAATCATCAGCATTAATCCAAGATAAATATTTTCCTGTGGCAATTTTAAAACCTTTATTTAAAGCATGGTACATCCCATAATCTTTTTCTTTAATCAAAAAGTTGATTTTCTTTGAATATTTTTGAAGGATTTTATGAGTGCCATCGTTAGAGCCTCCGTCCACAACTATATATTCAATATTTTTATAAGTTTGATTTAAAACAGATAGTATGGTTTCCTCAATATATTCAACGCAATTAAAAACAGGCGTTACAATTGTTATTTTTGGATTATTAATCAAATTTTTTAATTAAATTTTTTTATATAATTATTATTTATTTCTTTTTGTTTAATTTGTTTAATTTTAGATAAAATTTTAATGGCTAAAGTCATTATATTTAAACCATGTTTCTTAATTATCAAGTAGTCTTCTTTTAATTTAAGAAAAACCTTTTTTATATTGGTGCTATCACCACCCATTCTCATAATATTATAAAATTTATTGTCAGATTTTATTTGAAATTTATTACTAAGAATTATTCTTAGAAGAAAATCATAATCACTCGAAATTGTATATTTTTCGGAATAATATCCAATTTTTTTGAAAACTGATTTTTTTATAAAAGTACTAACATGTGGAGGTGTCAACCCTAACATAATATTACTATTTTTAAAATTATTTGGATCCCATATTCTTTTTATTTTATTTAAACTATTTCTTTTTGAGAAATAAACCCCACCATAAATTAAGTCATATTTTTTTATATTTTTGCAAACATTAGATAAGGTTTGGCAGCTAAAAAAAATATCGTCAGCATGCAATAATCCTATTATATTGCCGGTAGATTTTTTTATGCCTATATTAATAGCTTTGTATCTATTTTTAGAATTATCTCTAATAATGGTATAATTTTTTTTTGATATACTTTTTATATAATTTTCACTTCCATCAACAGATTTTTCGTACACAATTATTAACTCCTTGTTTTTGTATTTTTGCAGTTCAAAAGATTTAATGGCATCTTTTAAAAACGGCATACCGTTTTTAACAACTGTTACAATTGAGATTTTCATTTATTATATTTAAATATTACTAAAGTATAAATTACCAAAAAAAAAATTATGATTTGGTTTGGTGTAAATATTTTAAAATAAAAAAGAAAAATTGGCGTTATGAATAATGAAAAATATATTAAAGTTGTTATATTTTTAGGAAATTTATTAAATAGTAAATGGTGCAAATGCCTTCTATCTCCTATTAGCGGATTTTGATCATTTTTTATTCTTACAATAAACAACCTAAACATATCAATCCCAGGCAACATAAGAAGAATAAATATTTCCTCGGCTAAAAAATTTACGTTAACATTGTTATTAAATATAATTAAAGAGCCTATCAAAGTTGATAGTAAATAATTACCAGAGTCACCTAAAAAAATTTTAGATTTTAAATTAAAATATATAAATAATAATAGCGAGGTTATAATTGGTAATAAAAATTGAAGGTTGGTTTTAGTGCAAAGAAGATAGGCTAGCCAAGTAATAGCCATTAGAGAAGCTATACCATCATGACCATCCGCCATGTTAAATGCATGAATTAATAACTGATAGGATAAAATTGTTAAAATAATACTTAATAGAACTTTTTTATCAAAATTTAAATTTTTAATAAAAAAGTTTTCACTAAAAATAACATGTTTAACTCTTAATTCTGGAAAAAATGTTATAAAAAAAAATAGAATCAGTGTTAAAAAAAAAAATTTTAAATTTGCTTTTATTTTATACATATCGTCAATTATTCCAACGATACTGCAGCTTACAGATAAGAGTAGTATTTTAATAAACAGCATATTTTTTGTATTGTTTGCGTAAATCAAAGTTACAAGAATAAGAACTATAATTGCATTAAAAATAATACCTCCCATTACAGGTGTTTTGTTTAAGTGATTTTTTAATTTTTTATCAGGTAAGTCAATTAACCTTAACTTTTTTGCTAATGTGTCTTTTTTTATATAAACACTAAAAAATATGATCGTTGACGCAATTATTAAATAAAAATAAGTCAAATTATTTAGTATAATTTTGTACTTGTCTTTCTAAGGTCTTCTCTCATCATTTCTATAGCAAGATCCTTAAAAGAAGTTTTATTTTTCCATTTAATAATTTTTTTTGCAATACTAGGGTTTCCAAGTAAAACGTTAATATCTTTTGGTCTTATAAATTTTTTATTAATTTTAATCCAAATTTTTCCGTTTTCATCAACAACCCTTTCGTTTAGTCCCTGACCAACAAAGCGAATTTTTATTTTTAAAAATTTAAAACACTCCTTTATAAAATCTTTTATTGAGTAACTTTTATTTGTAGCAATAACCAAATCTAAAGGTTTTTTATGTTGTAGAATTTTCCATATTGCTTCAGCATAATCTTTGGCATGACCCCAATCTCTTTTAGAATAAAAATTACCAATCTCTAAAATTTTTTTATGACCATGAAAAATTTCTGATATTCCTATGGTAATTTTACGTGTTATAAAATTTTCACCTCTTAAAGGAGACTCATGATTAAACAATATTCCATTTGCCGCAAAAATATTGTAACTTTCTCTGTAATTTCTTACCAAGTTATAAGCATATAATTTTGCGGCTCCATATGGTGACGCGGGATCCATTTTTGAATTTTCATTCAAGGGCATCTTATTTTGATTCCCAAACATTTCAGACGTTGAGGCTTGGTAAAATTTTATTTTTTTTTTACAATTTTTAATTATATTTAATAAGTTTAATGCACCTAAAGCATTTACTTGTGTTGTGTATTCCGGAATTTCAAAAGAAATTTGCACATGAGATTGTGCTCCTAAATTATAAATTTCGTCGGGTTGCGTTTTATCTATAATATTTTGAAGACTAGAGTAATCAGTTAAGTCACTATAAAAAAGAAATAATTTTTTGTTGTAAAATTTTTTAAAATTTATTATTTCTTCCAATCTTGAAGTGTTATAAACTGAAGAAGTTCTTCTTTTAATTCCAAAAACTTTATAGTTTTTTTTTAATAGCAACGCCGCTAGATACGCCCCAGTTTGCCCTGTTATTCCAGTGATTAAAGCTTTTTTCATTAATTACTAGTTTATGTTTTAATTAACTAAAGATATTTATTAGATAGTTTTATTTATATTAATAAAGATTAAATTCAATATTTAAAAAAATGTATAATTTTTGTTCAATTACGAGTGTAAATTATATTTATCAGACTTTAGCTTTAACTTCTCGTTTAAAAAATGAAAAATTTAATATTCTTTGCCTAGATAAAGATAGTTATGATTTTTTTTTAAGAAAAAGACTAAAAAAGGTAAGGGTTTTTTCATTAGATGATTTAAATTATCAAAAAAATTTGGATGATATTAGAATAAACAGAAGTTATTTGGAGTTTATTTTTACTTTAAAACCAATTTTTTTATATTTTATTTTTAAGAAACTTATTCAAAATTCGAAAATTATATATTTAGATAGTGATATTTATTTTTTTGGAGATGTTAAATATCTTAAAAAAAATTTAAAAAATTATTCGATATTTTTAACAGAGCATAATTTTAGTTGCAGGAATGTAAATAAAAAAAAATACGGCCTTTATAATGCTGGTTTTATTGCTTTTAATAAAGATTCATTTGGCACTAAAGCTTTGGAATGGTGGAAGAAAAGTTGTGTTAAAAAATGTAGTTTTAAAATAACGAGATATCATTTTGTTGATCAAAAATATTTAGATCAATTTTCGAAAAAATTTAAAAAAGTATTTGTTATTAATAAAAATATTTTTAATATAGCTCCTTGGAATATAGATAATTTAATTAATACTAATAATAGTTATAAAAATATAAAAATTAATTTTTTTCATTTTCAAGGATTTAAATTTATTACAAATAATATTTTTCAATTAGGAATTTCAGATTATAATATAAGTGAAAAGGGAAAAAATTATTTAGATAAATTTTATTCTTTTTACTGTCTGAAAATACAAAATATTCTTAAAAAGAATCAAGTACCTAAGAGTATAAATTTTTATATTAAATTGAAAGTTTTTATAAAGGCATTTTTCAGAAATGACCTTTTTTTTATAAAATAATTATTATTGGTTGCGGGGCTTGGATTTGAACCAAGGACCTTCAGGTTATGAGCCTGACGAGCTACCAGACTGCTCCACCCCGCGAAATATAAATATGTTGATATACTAATAAGAAATTATTTGCAAATTTGTTGATTATGAAAGAAAAGTTGATGTATTAAGAATTATTTTTATTTTCTAATTTAGTATAATTGTAGCTGATTAATATTTATAATGAAAAAATTTATTGTAGTTACTGGAGGAGCTGGTTTTGTTGGCTCAAATTTAATTGAACTTTTATTAAAAAAGACAGAATTAAAAATTATATCGTATGATAATTATTCTACAGGAAAAAAAGAAAATCACATTAACAACAAAAGGGTAGTGTATCTTAAGGGTCATACATCTAATATTTCTAAAAAATTAAATTCTTTAAAAGACAGTATTTCTGATATTTTTCATTTTGGAGAATTTTCAAGGTTATCACAAAGTTTTAAAGAACATTACAGGTGTTTTGATTCTAATATTCTAGGTTCATTAGAAGTAATTAATTTTTGCTTAAAAAATAAAATTAAAATCATTTATTCAGCAACATCAGCCAGCCTCGGAAATGATCAATATGATCAGCATTTGTCACCTTATGCCTTCAGTAAAGCAACTAATATGAATTTAATAATGAACTATAACGAATGGTTTGGTTTAAAATATGAAATAATATATTTTTATAATGTTTACGGACCAAAACAAATATTGAATTCAAATATGGCTGCCGTGGTAGGTATTTTTGAGTCATGTTATAAAAAAAATAAACCAATGCCTATTGTTTTGCCAGGAACTCAGACTCGAAGATTTACACATATTACTGACACAGTTGAAACTTGTTATCTTGCATGGAAAAAAAATAAAAATTCTCACTATTCAATTTCTAGTAAAAAATCTTATTCCATTCTTGCTTTAGCTAAAATGTTTAGCGCTAAAAAAATTTTTTTAGAAAAAAAGAGAGGTGAGAGATTTAAATCAACGACTATTTCTAAAATTAGAGGAAAAAAAATTAAGAATTTATATTCTAAAAAAGATATAAAAGATTATATCAACCAATTTAAATTAAATCATCAATATTAAAAAAGTAATATTTAATATAAATATTAAAATTAAAAATTTTACTTAACAGGTAAATATTTGAATTTTTATGATAAATAAAAAAAATAAATTGCCTTTTTTAAGTATTATTATTCCATGTTTTAATGAAGAAAAAACAATAAAAAAATTAATTAAAAAAATTTTAAAAGTTAAAAATATTAATAAACAAATAATAGTTATTAATGATGGATCCTTAGATAAAAGTTTTAACATAATTAATAGCCTTAAATCTAAAATAGATGTCATCATAAATCATAAAAATAATTCAGGTAAGGGTTCGTGTATTAAGTCAGCAAAAAATAAAATTAAAGGAAATATAGTTTTGATTCAAGACGCTGATCTAGAATACGACCCTAAAGATTATCTAAAATTAATAGATCCTATTGTAAAAAAAAAATATAAAATTGTTTACGGATCTCGTGTTTTGAATAAAAATAGATTTGAAAATCTAGATAATTTTACACATTGGGTAAGAATTTTTGCAAATTATATTTTAACTAAGATCAATAACATTATTAATAATCAAAATTTAAGTGATGCGCACACATGTTATAAGGTCTTTGATAGTAAAATTTTTAAAAAAATTAAATTAGTAGAAAATGATTTTGCTTTTTGTCCCGAGGCAACAACAAAAATCTCCAACTTAGGATATAAAATTTATGAAGTACCAATAAGCTATAAAGGGCGGGCTTATTCGGAAGGTAAAAAGATTAAGTTTTGCGACGGCATTAAAGCGATATTTACTATTATCAAATATAAATTTTTTTTTAAATAAATTATGTTTTCTTCTATTTTTTTAATAATTTTATTTTTATTTTTATTTTTATTAGGAACAATTGGTTATGGAAAATTATTACATTCTTTATTGTTTAAAAGAATTTTAAATAATAATTATGGTGAATATGGGTTGCTAGGACTAATCTTTATATCTTTAATTTCCACATTTATTCACTTTTTTTTTAGCATTGATACAAACGTAAACTTTATTATTTATTTTTTTGGATTATTTTTTGCTTATAATTTCTATAGCGAAATTGAGATTTTTATAAAAAAAAATAAATATATTTTATCTGTATTTCTTTTTATCTCCTTTTTGATGGTTATATATCATAAACCAAATGAAGATTTTGGCTATTATCATTTGCCATATTTAATAAATTTTACTTCAGATAAAATTATATTTGGTCTTGCCAATGTTCAAACAAATCAAGGCTGGAATTCTATGTGGCTAAATTTGACAGCTACTTATAATTTGCCACTTATAAGAATGAATGGAATCCATTTAACTAATGTGATATTTTTTTTTTTTTTCTCATTAGCAATTTTAGAACCTATTTTAAATCCTAAAAATTATCTTAAAAAAAAAAATCAAATTAATAATTTAATAAATATATTTAGTGTTTTATTCTTTTTATATTTCGTAACAAAATTTTCTAGACTAGGAAAATATGGATTTGATATACCCTCAAATTTTATAGCAATTTATTGTTTTTATTTATTTTTAAATTTTTTTTCTTTTCAAAAAGATCAAATTTTTATTAAAAATAATATTTTCCAAAAAATTATTATATTTTCTTTTTTTTCAGTCTTAATTAAATTAAGTAATTTTTTAATTTTATTATTGCCAGCATTTATTTTTTTTAGACAAGAAATTAAAATTTTCTCAAAAACTTTTTTATTTATTTTTATTTTTATTTTTATTTGGTCTATTCAACAGTTTATTTATACAGGATGCTTTTTTTTTCCATTAATTGTGAGCTGTCTTGATATGTCGTGGTTTAATTCAGATACGGTACTAGATTTACTTAATCATACAAAAGGAATTAATAAAAGTTTTGCTCAGTATCAGGGAAATTTATCTGAATTAGAATATTCCAAAAACTTCAATTGGGTGTCAACTTGGTTTAATAGAAATAAAATTGAGATGTTAGAGCACTTATTAACATTTTTAATTATATTTTTTTTATTGATTTTAATTTTTTTTAGAAAAAATATTACTAGATACAATAAAAACACATCGCATAAATATAACATTTTTTATTTATCATTGTTTATAATTTTTTTACAGGTTTTGTTCTGGTTTAATACTTCACCAGTGATTAGATTCGGTTTCCATTATGTATTATTATTTTTGTTTTTTTTATTAAGTTTAATTTTTCATAAATTTTTATTAAGAATATTTTTCTATAAGCAGGTTATTTTTATGATTTATGTTGGCTTAACATTAAATATACATAAAAATTTATTTAGAATTTATGAAGATATCAAAATGAACAATACTTTTTTTTATACTTATCCAAAAACTTTTTTTAAAAATGAAAATATAGCCGATAAAAAAATTAATATTAATTATTTAATAAAAGATAAATCAATATATTGTTGGGATACACCCAGTATATGTCTTGCCGGAAATCAGAATTTGATAATAGATCGAGTTAATGGTTATCTTGTTATTGTTAAAAAATAAAGAATTTACAATTTATAAAAAATTATATAAATAGAACCGCCTGGTGATTATTGCAAAGGAGTAACACCCGATCCCATTCCGAACTCGGCAGTTAAGCCCTTTAGCGCCAATGGTACTTTGTCTTAAGACATGGAAGAGTAGGTCGTTGCCAGGCTTTAGAAAGTTATTAATTATGAAAGTTGTAAGTTCCTTAAAATCTTTAAAGAAAAGAGATATTAATTGTAAAGTTGTACGTAGGAGAGGGAAACTTTATGTTATTAATAAAAAAAATCCAAAATTTAAAGCTCGCCAAGGTTAATATAATATTATTATGAATATTGATTCTCAAAAAGAAACTTGGTCTAATTTTAAAAAATTAACACTATACATTTCACTAGCTATTATTTTTATTATAATCTTAATGGCTTTATTTTTATTATAGTGTTTTAAAATAATAATTCTATTTTAAATTTAAAAAAATTATAAGAGCAATTGATCAAAAAAAATTTAATCTTAATTAGTTTTCCAAAATTATTAATAATATTGTTGCCAGGATTTCTTATTACAGGACCTTTTTTACCTGATTTAAGTGTGTCAATCACTGCATCATTTTTTTTAATATATTGTATCTTAGAGAAGAATTATAAATATTTTAATAATTTTTTATTTAAAATTCTTTTTATTTTTTACTTATGGATTTTAATTTGCTCACTATTTTCTGAAAATATAATATTTTCACTATCTACTAGCTTTTTTTACATTAGATTTTTGGTATTTTCTTTAGCATTATATTTTTTCTTAGAGAACGATAATAAATTGGCAAAAAAAATTTTTTTTTCAATTTCTTTTTTTTTTGCTATTTTAATTTTTGATAGTATTTTTCAATATTTTGTAAATTATAATATTTTAGGGTGGCCAGTATATGAAGATGGAAGGATTTCAAGTTTTTTTGGGAAAGAGTTAATTTTAGGCAGTTATTTTTCAAGATTGTTGCTATTTTTTTTAGGTTTATATTTTATGAATATAAAGTTTTTAGAAAGAAATAGAGTTTTAAATTATATTTCGATTGCGATTATTCTATTAGCTGTTTTTTGCATTTTTATAAGTGCTGAGAGGACTTCTATATTATTCTTTCTTATTTCTTTCTCTCTTTTATTTTTTTTATTATCGAAATATAGGTTAATTATTTTTTTATCAATTTCTGTAATGTTGTTTAGTTTTTTAATTTCTTATATTTACAAAAATAAGACTTATCAAAGATTAGTTAATCATACCGTATCTCAATTTGAGATTCGTAAATCAGAAGAAAAATATAACTTTTTTAATTATATTCCAATCACACATCGAGATCTTTACAAGACAGCATTTAATATGTTCGATAATAATAAATTATTTGGCATTGGTCCTAAAGTATTTAGAATTGAATGTAAAAAAAGTGAATATAAGTCTGGACCATTATCTTGCAATACGCATCCTCATAATACTTATCTACAATTATTGGCAGAGACTGGTTTGATCGGATTTTTTATAATTTTATGTATTTTTTTAATTACAATCTATAATTTTGTTAAACATTTAATTTTGAAAATACAAAATAAAATACTATTTTCTAATCCTCAATTATGTTACCTTTCAATGATTTTTATTACCTTGTGGCCATTAGCTCCATCTGGTAATTTTTTTGGAAATTGGCTTAACGTTATTTACTATTTGCCGTTGGGATTTATTATGTATAATTTAAAAAATAAAAGAAGTTAATGTTAAAATCTTGCTTTTAATTTTTTAAATTTTTTTACTCTTCTTGTATTTTCGTCTTTCTCTCGTTTTTTTCTTTCTGATGGTTTTTCAAAGTGACTTTTGATTTTTAATAAGCGAAACACACCTTCTCTTTGTAATTTTTTTTTAAGAGCTCTTAAAGCTTGCTCTAGATTATCATTTTTAACTTCTATTTTAATATATGCTTTCCTCCAAAAAAGTGAGACGATTTAGCATTTTTGGTGTTATATTGTCTATATTTTTATGAAGCTTTTTAAGTATAGACCAACAGAAGGTTATCAAACAAAAATAAGTATAATTAATAGAAGAAAAGCCATTTTAACTACCGCTAAATATACTTTTTTTGGTTTAATTGGTCTTAGACTTTTGTGGCTTCAGGTATTCCAAAAAAATAAATATTCAATTTTATCTGATCGAAATCGTTTTAAGGAATGGAAAATTGCAGCAGAGAGAGGATTAATCTTAGATCGTTTTAATAATAAGATTGCTGAAAATCGACAACTTTATAGAATTGCTCTTATTAAAGGTGACGTCACTGATCTTGATTTTGTTCTTACAACATTAAATAAATTTTTAAGGTTAGATAATGAAACAGTTGATAAAACAAAAACAGATTTTATAAAACTTAGGAAATTTCAACCCTACGTAATTAATAAAAATTTAACATGGGCAGAATTTTCAAAAATAAACAGTAATCTTTTTATTCTAAATGGGGTTCAGCCATTCATTTCAATGGAGAGACATTATAATTATCCTTATGAATTTGCTCACGTGCTTGGTTATGTAGGTGTTCCTAATGAAAAT
>JACCDP011118335.1_pt1 | contig 36213 bp, 39 predicted proteins | sample 7445841 | NCBI WGS metagenome assembly JACCDP01 (sample SAMN15323441, study PRJNA562643) | freshwater metagenome | isolation source: river surface water | place: USA:Blue River Watershed | collected 2017-08-17 | reverse complement strand
GCCCATCCCGCTAAGAATAAAATACTAGTTAATGCACTCATTAATAGCATATTAGCATATTCTCCTAAGAAGAATAAAGCAAATCCCATAGCAGAATATTCTACGTTATAACCAGAAACTAATTCAGCTTCCGCTTCAGGTAAGTCAAAAGGATGACGATTTGTTTCAGCTAAAGCTGAAACAAAGAACATTAAAAAGATTGGGAAGAAAGGGATAATAAACCAAACATTTTTCTGAGCGTATACGATTTCGCTTAAATTAAAAGATCCTACACAAAGTACAATTGAAATAATAATAAAACCAATAGATACTTCATAAGATACCATTTGAGCAGCAGAACGTAATGCTCCTAAGAATGCATATTTAGAGTTACTAGCCCATCCAGACATGATAATCCCGTAAACACTTAATGAAGAAATTGCAAATAAGTATAAAATACCTAAGTTAATATCTGATAAAATTGCAGTTTCATTAAAAGGGATTACAGCCCAACCCATTAAACTTAAAATAAAAGTAATCATAGGAGCAATAAAGAATAATACTTTATTTGCACTACTAGGGATAACAGTTTCTTTAATTAAAAGTTTAAATCCATCAGCTAAAGGTTGTAATAATCCGTAAACTCCAACTACGTTAGGTCCACGTCTTCTTTGAATAGCTCCCATAATTTTACGCTCAGCTAGTGTAAAATATGCTACAGATAGTAGTAACGGAACTACAATAATTAAAATTTTTAGAAGAGTTAAAATCATAGTTTTTTTCTTATATGATAAATTAGTGTCTTGTTTTTTGACAACGCGAGGAGGATGGGATTCGAACCCATGATGAGCATTGCACCCATTTCGGCTTAGCAAACCGACGCTTTAAGCCTCTCAGCCACCACCCCTGATTTTAGTGTAGTATACACTAGTTTATAGGTGTTAACCTATATATATATATATATAATTTTTATATTATGTACGGAAAATACGTAAACCTTTACGTTTCTTGCGACGTTCTTTTGGAGGTCGACAACCGTTAAAAGGTAATTTAGATAGTCCTTCTAATAAGTTACGTCCAGCTCGAATTTCTTTTTTCATAATACTTTTTAAAACACGTCTTCTAAAGTGTTTAGGTGCTGTAATACGGAAATAAATAGCTTCAGCGATTTTTTTCTTCTTTAGATGAGTAAAAAAATGTGCTAAAACCATTTTTACAACAAACTTTAATGTACGTTTAGAACATGCAAGACCTAATTTTCCAGCAGAAGTTAAATATTTTAATTGTCCAAGTTTATCTGTTAATGCAATAATAATATTATTTGGTGTAATTTTAATATTTGCGATCCATTTAATAGTATATTGATAAATATGTGTTTTTGGACGTAAATGTAAACGTTTTTGAAAAATAGGCTGACGAATTAAACCAATACGCATACGACGTTCTCCACGAGGATTATTTTTATAAAATAATGCACCAACCTTAGTTTTTTTAAATTTTTTATTTAATTTCTTATTTAGCTTTGGTTTCATGTTTTAATTTTTTCTTTGTTTGTGCATTAGTGTGAGTACGTTGACCACGTACAGGATATCCTAATTTATTACGTAATCCACGAGTATTTTTTAGATTCATTAAAAACTCTCTACTTTCTTTTACTTCTCGTCTTAATACATTTTCAATTGTAGCAGTTTCTAAGTAATTTAGTAGATTTTGTTTTTGATCTTGACGAAGTAAATTCGCCTTTAATTGTGGTAAAAACCCTAGTTTACGACAAATTTTATAAGCATTAGTTTTCCCAATACCATACACTTGTTGTAAAGTTTGTTCTAGAGTTTTCTCAGTAAAAATCTTATATTTTAATAATGACATTAATAGATTGTGCTTTGTTTGAGTTTATAAGGTTTTTTATAAAAAAACTCTTTTATCTTCAATAATGCAAAAAATTGTTAAAACTTAAAAATCTTGTAAATGACTTTTTACATTTAGTGGTTGCAGTAGGTTCAACTCCTACAAAATGTTTCTATATATATTTTAAAATATATATATATTTTTTTGAACAAATCTAAAACAAAATGGATTCATTAACATTAAAGACTTTTTTAGTTGAATTATTTTTTTCTTTAAGTTTATTAGCTACATTAATTTATAATTCTGCTATTGTTAGGTCAATTCATTTCCCACTATTTGATCGTGAAGTTTTCACTCAAACTTTATTTCTTTTAGTTTTAGGGGCGATGATTGTTTTAAATACTGATTTTGGGACTTATACTCCTGGATTATTATTTGGAACAGATAGTATTGCAATGTCTTCTAAATTTATTTTATGTGTTAGTTTATTTGCTGCTTTAGTTCTAGGACAATCACATTTTTCACGAGCTAAAATCAATTTATTTGAGTTTTATAGTGTTACATTATTAGCTTTAATTTCTTTAATGATTTTAGTTAGTTCTTATGATTTAATTTCTATTTATGTTGCAATTGAGATGCAGTCGTTATGTTTTTATATTTTAGCGGCTATTAATCGATATTCAGCATTTTCTACTGAAGCAGGATTAAAATATTTCGTATTAGGTGCTTTCATTTCTGGTTTATTTTTATTTGGAGCATCAATCTTATATGGAATTACTGGTACTACAAATTTAAATTCATATGCTTTATTATTTTCTTCAGACTTAACTTCTGATTTAAACTTATCAATTTTATTTTTAGGGGTTTTATTTATCTTAGTTGCTGTATTATTTAAAATTGCAGCAGCACCTTTCCACGTATGGTCTCCTGATGTGTATGAAGGGGCTCCTTTAAATTCTACAATTATTTTTGTAATTGTACCAAAATTAGTTCTATTAGTTTTATTATTCCGTTTCCTATATTATTCTTTCTTTACATTTTTTGAAGATTTCCAGACTTTATTAATTATTTCAGGTACTTTATCTGTATTGATTGGATCTTTTATGGCTTTACGTCAAAAAAGAGTGAAACGTTTATTAATTTATAGTTCTATCAGTCATGTAGGATTTATTTTATTAGGGTGTGCTACTGGTACAATTTTAGGTCTAACTTCAGTTATTTATTATTTACTTTTCTATATTATTACTAGTGTATTAGTTTGGGGGGTTGTTGCATTATTAACAAATAATACTTCATTATATTTAACTGATTTAGCAGTATTAGCACGTACTAATCCCGCTTTAGGTTTAACTTTTGCTTTAGGTTTATTCTCTTTAGCAGGTATTCCACCTTTAGTAGGATTTAGTATGAAGTTTTTCATTTTCTCTGCTGCTATTAATGCACATTTATATATGGCTAGTGCTTTAATTATTTTATTGAGTGTTTTAGGGGCATTCTATTATTTACGTGTTATTAAAGTAGCTTATTTTGAAAAACAAACTTCGTATAAAAATTTATTAGTGATTAATGATGAATTTACTGTTTTATTAATTTCTATTACTTTTGTTTTAGTAATGGCAGTATTCTTTAATCCAAATTTATTTTTATTATATGCTTATAAAATGGCTACCGGATTTGGTTTAATTTAATTAAAATTGATGAGAAAAAAATTTTTAACACATTTAACAAATCTGCTACCTGTTCTAGCTGTTCAAGAAATTGGAGGAGAATCAATTTTAGTAGTACCTTCTTCTGAAATTAATTCTATTTTACATTTCTTACGTAATCATATTGGAACTCAGTATAAAGTTTTATCTTGTATTAGTGGAGTAGATTTTTTAGGTAAAACTTATCGTTTTGCAGTATGTTATGATGTATTAAGTTTAGTATTTAATACTCGTTTACGAATTAAAACTTTCGTAAATGAATTAACAGCTCTTGAATCAGCAGTTTCTGTATATCCTAATGCTAATTGGTGGGAACGTGAAGTTTGGGATTTATTTGGAATTTATTTCTTAAAACATCCAGATTTACGTCGTATTCTTACTGATTATGGTTTTGAAGGTTTCCCTTTACGTAAGGATTTCCCTTTATACGGATTTGTAGAATTACGTTATGACGATAGTGAAAAATCTATTGTAGCTGAGCCGGTTGAATTTACTCAGGAAAATCGTTCATTTATTCATCACGGTGGTATTTAATCTAATCTAAAAAACAATTTATGGTATTAAAAAAAGATCAGTTATCTAGAAAAATTAAAAATTTTACAATTAATTTTGGACCACAACATCCAGCAGCTCATGGAGTATTACGTTTAGTTCTTGAGTTAAATGGGGAAGTTGTAGAACGTGCAGATCCACATATCGGTTTATTACATCGTGGAACTGAGAAATTAATTGAGTATAAAACTTATATGCAAGCATTACCTTATTTTGATCGTTTAGATTATGTTTCGATGATGGCTCAAGAACATACTTATTCTTTAGCTGTTGAGAAATTAGTAGGGTTAAATGTACCTGTGCGTGCTCAATATATTCGAGTATTATTTTTAGAAATTACTCGTATTTTAAATCATTTATTAGCTCTAGGTTGTCACGCTCTAGATGTAGGGGCTATGAGTCCTTGTATGTGGGCTTTTGAGGAGCGTGAAAAATTAATGGAGTTCTATGAACGCGTTTCTGGAGCACGTATGCATGCAGCATATGTACGTCCTGGAGGAGTAAGTCAAGACTTACCTGTAGGGCTTTTAGATGATATTTATCTATTTGTAGAACAATTTAGTACTCGTTTAGATGAAATTGAAGAGATGTTAACTGGTAATCGTATCTGGAAAGAACGTTTAGTTGATATTGGAATTGTTTCAGCTAAAGATGCGTTAAATTGGGGATTCAGTGGGGTTATGTTACGTGGATCAGGTTTACCTTGGGACTTACGTAAAACACAACCATATGAGGTGTATGAACAAATGGATTTTAATGTACCTGTAGGGAATAATGGGGATTGTTTTGATCGTTATATGATTCGTATTGAAGAAATGAGAGAATCATTAAAAATTATTCAGCAATGTATTAATTCATTACCTGCAGGACCTATTAAAAATACTAATAAAAAATTTACAGCACCTTCACGTGTAGATATGAAAGAATCGATGGAGGCTTTAATTCATCATTTCAAATTTTATACTGAAGGTATTCAAGTAGAACCAGGAGAAACTTATATGGCTACTGAAGCTCCAAAAGGGGAATTTGGTGTATATTTAATTTCTGATGGTACTGAACGTCCGTATAGATGTAAAATTAAAGCGCCAGGATTTGGACATTTACAGGCGCTAGATTTTATGGCTCGTGGACATATGATTGCTGATGTTGTAACAATTATTGGTACTCAAGATATTGTATTCGGGGAAGTTGATCGTTAATATAACTTTTCTTTTATTTTGATATAATCGCATTTTGGTTTTGTAAACCATTTTTTTTTTAATCTATTATAACATTGTGTTATTATCACTATTAGGTTTATCGTTATTTTCAGTATTACATGTTAGTTTTTTAACTGATGCTGAAAAAATTAAATTATATTCTTTTATTTATACTGGTCTAATTTTTGTTGGATCATTATTTTTATGGGTTAACTTTGATAGCTTAACTACTTCTTATCAATTTGTAGCTGATTTACCTTGGATTGGGTTTTTTAATTATACTTTATATTTCGGGGTAGATGGAATTTCTTTATTTTTTATTATTTTATCTACTTTATTAATTCCATTATGTATTTTAGCTAGTTGGAATACTGTGAAACATCAATTAAAAGCGTATTTTTTATGCTTTTTAATTTTAGATTTTTTATTAATTGCAGTATTCTCTGTTATTGATGTATTCTTATTTTATGTTTTCTTTGAAACTATTTTAATTCCGATGTTCTTAGTTATTGGAGTTTGGGGTTCACGTGAACGTAAAATTCGTGCTGTGTATTTATTTTTCTTTTATACATTATTAGGATCTGTTTTAATGTTATTAGGAATTATTTATATTTATACTGTAACTGGAACATCTAATTACGAAGTTTTATGTAATTACAGTTTTTCTGCTGTAGAACAACGTTGGTTATGGTTAGCATTTTTTGCATCTTTAGCATCAAAAATTCCAATGTTTCCATTTCATGTATGGTTACCTGAGGCACACGTTGAAGCACCGACAGCTGGGTCTGTACTATTAGCAGGGATTCTTTTAAAATTAGGTACTTATGGATTTATTCGTTTCTCTTTAGTTTTATTCCCTGAAGCGTCTATGTATTTTGCACCATTAATTTTTGCCTTAGCGTCAATTGCTGTAATTTTTACTTCATTAACAGCTATTCGTCAGACTGATTTTAAGCGTATTATTGCTTATTCATCTGTAGCGCACATGAACTTAGTAATGTTAGGTATTTTTAGCTTTCAAACCAACGGTATTGAAGGAGCTATTCTACAAAGTTTAAGTCATGGATTTGTTTCTAGTGCTTTATTCTTATTAATCGGGGTTATTTATGATCGTCATCATTCTCGTTTAATTACATACTATAGTGGGTTAGTACAAACTATGCCTATTTATATTTTATTATTATTATTCTTCACTATGGCTAATATTGCTTTACCTGGGACTAGTAGTTTTGTTGGAGAGTTCCTAATTTTAGCAGGTATTTTTAAATTTAATACTACTGCGGCTATTTTAGGAGCGACTGGTATGGTTTTAGGAGGAGCATATTCTTTATGGTTATTTAACCGTGTAGCTTATGGTAATATTAAAATTGAGTATGTAACTAAATTTAAAGATATGAATTGGCGTGAATTTATTGTTGTATTACCTTTAATTATTGGGACTTTAGTAATGGGTATTTATCCAGATGTATTCTTAGATCCTATTCATGCTTCAAGTTTATATATTTAATTAAGTTGTTATTTTTCTTATGCTACCAATCAAAAAAAGTTTAGACTCTTTTCTGGTTACAAATGCAAAAGATAACATTTTAAAAACATCATCTTTACAAAACTTTAATGAGATTGAATCAATTACCTTACAATTTATTAACACACAAAGTGTTAATGACGATGTTTTTTTTATGTATAATTCTGCATTAATTTTGTTAACAGAAAGTACACCATTTTTTATCACAAGTACTAAAGATAAAGGAGGTAAAATTATTGGAACTAAAGTAATTTTACGTAATTTTCAAAAAGATTATTTTCTTTATCGTTTAAAAGTAGAAATTTTACCACGCTTATCTTTAAAAGTTAAGCCTAAAATTTCTGGTTCTTCATTAACTTTTCATATCAATCCTTTATTTTTTGAAGAGATTAATGAGTTATATGATTTTTATTCTAATTTACCTCAATTAAAAGTTAGTTTAAATGGTACTAATTTTTCAATTTTGAATTAATTATATCCAAAGAAATTAAGATTTCATGAAACGTTTACATGAATTATTATACCGCTTACGCAATGCGTATCAAGCCAATTTAAATGTAATTCAATCACCTGTATATTCAGGATGGATTGAACCATTAAAAATTTTATATGAGGAAGGATATATTCAAAATTTTTATGTAAAAGATAATAATTTATATATCTATCTTCGTTATTATAAAAATAAACCAGCTATTCGTAAAATGATTAATTTTACTCAACCTTCAAGACCATTATATTTATCAGCGAAAGACTTATGGAAATTTTCTAGAAATACTGGAATTTTACTACTTTCAACTAATAATGGGATTTTATCACATCAAGCGTGTTTAAAACGAGGGATTGGTGGAAAATTATTATTTTTTGTTGCTTAAAGGTTTAACAAAAATCGTTTTATAGTCATATGTCTGTTACTAAATCTTTAAAATTACCAGCTAATATTAATATTTTAATGAAAGAATCTTTATTATTATTTATAAATAATAAAGAGAAAACTAAAATTTGTATTAATTTACCAAAAGAATTAATTTTCCAAAAAGATGGATCATTATTAGTATTAGCTCTTCGTAATGAAGGACAATCTAATGTTTTACTAGAAACATGGATTAAAATTATTTCTAATATCGTATACGGATTATCGCGAGGATTTCATACTAATTTATTATTATCTGGGGTTGGGTTTCGTGCTCAAAAGAAAGATAATTTATTAGAATTTAAATTAGGATATAGTCATCTTGTTAATTTAGATGTAAATTCATCACTTAAGGTGGATATCTATAAAAATACATCTATTCATTTACAAGGTATTTCTAAAGAATCGTTAGGTAATTTTGCTGCTCGTATTAGACATTTACGTTTACCGGATTCTTATAAAGGAAAAGGTATTCGTTATAGAGGTGAAAATTTACGCTTAAAAGAAGGAAAAAAAACTTAAGGTTTATGAAAGGTATTAATTCACAATTATTAGACAGTTTTTTACAGAGTTATTTTTATTTAGGTTCAAAATATCCAGTAGAACATACAGGACGTATTCAATATAATTTTAAAGGGTGGAATATTTTAAATTTGAATCTTTTACAAATTGATTTAAAACAATCAATTAATTTTATTTATCAAATGCATAAACAAAACAAACGTTTATTATTTGTATTAGATTCTGATTTATATAAATTTTTTACCCCTGTATTAGAAAAAACTTCACATTTATACACATCAGATGTGAAGAAAGCGGTAGAGTTAACTGGAGAATATCAAAATTTAGTAGATGGTATTATTTTTATTGGAGTTCGAGATTTAGGGCCTACTAAAATTTTATGTAAATTAAAATATCCGTTAATTACTCTAACAGCTAATCCTACAATGTTAGGAGATTATTTTTTATGTGTAAATAATGATTATCATAGTTCTATGGTTATGTTAAAAGTTATTTTGAAACAAATTTTTAAAAATAATGAAACTATCTAAATATAAACAATTAATTTCATTAAGAGAAGCAGTTCGTCCTAATTTACGTATTTTAAATTTTAAACGTCCTAAATGGACTTTTTTAAAAAAAGATTTAAAACAACGTTTCTTACAAGGTCGTTTTTTAAAAACTCGTCGTAATCCATTATTTGTATTTCAAAAATCGATTATTACACCGTTACAGTGGACTCGCTTACAGAATTTATACAAAACATCTTTACAAGCAAAAGTTCGTTTTGTTCAATTTTATAATACTACTTTAGGGTTACAAGCTTTAAAACGTAGTTATAATAAATATTCTAATATTTTTGATTTTGTTGTACATTTTGAACATCGTTTAGATATTTTCTTATATCGTATTGGATTTTTTTGTAGTGTAGCTGAAGCACAATTAGCTTTATCTCATCAAAAAGTTTGGGTTAATGGGCATATTGTAACACAACCGCATATTATATTAAAAGCGGGAGATTTTATTACTTTTGATTCTAGTGTTATGAATACTATTAAAAAAAATTTAACTAATCAAACAAAGAATATTCAATTATTACCGATGGCATTACCTTTCTTTGCAGAAATTAATTATAATACTTTTGAAATTGTTATTTTAGAAGATGCTAAAGAAAGTCATTTAAATAAAATGTCTTATATGTATACAAATTTCTTAGATTTAGATAATTTAAAAAATTATTTTAGACGTAAAGGTTAACCAAATAAATAAATTTGTGCAAAATTTTACTTCTTTGAATTTCTAGAAAAAGCGGGTATAGATTAATGGTAGATTGTCTGCCTTCCAAGCAGACGGCATGAGTTCGATTCTCATTGCCCGCAAAGCTCGGATAGCTCAGTGGTAGAGCGAAGGATTGAAAATCCTTGTGTCGGGGGTTCGATTCCCTTTCTGGGTATTCGGGACATGGCGCAGAGGTAGCGCGTCTGTTTTGGGTACAGAAGGTCATGCGTTCAAATCGCATTGTCTCGTTTTAATTTGAATGATAGAATTATAGTTTCTATCAGTAAATTAGCTTTATAAATACTATATGGAATTAGGTTTTCAAACATTATTACTTTTTCTTATGGGAGTATCTGCATTAATGGTAGTTACTTCTAAAAATCCAGTAGATTCTGTATTATTTTTAATTTTGGTATTTTTAAATGCTGCCGGATTAACTTTTTTAATTGAAGCAGAGTTTATTGCTTTAATTTTTATTATTATTTATGTAGGGGCAATTGCAGTATTATTCTTATTTATTGTTATGATGTTAGATATTAAAATTCAACGTTCTTCAGGGGATGTTGTACAATATTTACCATTTGCATTATTATTAGGGGTAATCTTTTTTATTCAAATTTTCTTATCTTTAGAGGAAGTTTTTGCAAATGTTTCAATTAAATCAGGGCATCTAGCTTGGTATCAAATGATTGATGATTTAACTAATATCGAAATTCTAGGACAGTTATTATATACAGATTTTTTATTTTGTTTCTTATTAGCTGGAATTTTATTATTGATTGCAATGATTGGAGCAATTATTTTAACTCTAAATTTCAACTCTCAACGTAAAACTGAGATTATTGCACGTCAATTATCACGTTCAGCTGATGTTTTAGTTTATTTCCGTTAATTTTTTTAGTCAAATCTAAAACTAATTCTCTTGCGAGAATTCTTTTTTTAGATTTCATCTGTTTTATATGAATAAACAGATAATCGTATAATGAATATTTATGATTCAAGTTGGTACATATTTAAGAGTTTGTGATAATACTGGAGCAAAAGATGTTTGCTGTGTCAAAGTGATGAAGGGTTATCGCAAACGTTATGCAAGCATTGGAGATGTCGTGCTTGTATCAATTAAAAGTTTACGATCTAAAAGACGTTCGAAGTCAAAAGTTCAAAAAGGGGTATTAACTAGGGCATTAATCTTACGTACTAAGTCTAAAGTTTTTTCGAAAGATGGTACTGAAATGTCTTTTTTAACTAATTCTGCTGTATTATTAAATCGACAAAATCGACCTATTGGTACTCGAATTTTAGGTGGTGTTCCGAAAAGTATTCGTTATACTCGTTATATGAAAGTTGCTTCAATGGCTTCTGGATTATTAAAATAAAAAATAGGATTTTATTATGACTACACTACGACAACTTTGTTTTGGTTATAGAAAAAAAAAGGTTTCTCAAAGTAAAACTCCAGCTTTAGAAGGAAATCCTCAAAAAAAGGGAGTGTGTATGCGTGTTTATATTAGAACACCTAAAAAACCAAATTCTGCACAACGAAAAGTTGCAAAAGTTCGCTTAAGTAATAAACGTCGTGTTGAAGCGTATATTCCAGGAATGGGTCATAATTTACAAGAATATTCTGTTGTATTAATGCGTGGTGGTCGTGTAAAAGACTTACCTGGAGTAAAATATCATTTAGTTCGTGGAAAATATGATTTTCCAGGATTAACTAATAGAAAAACAGCTCGTTCTAAATATGGTACAAAGAAAAAGAAATAAATTATTACGTAATCAGTCGGGTTTTCTTTTTAGATTTATTAATCATGTAACTAAAAAAGGTAAAAAACAATTAGCTAATAAAATGGTTATTTCTGTTTTATCTCAATTATCTAAAACTTATAAATTAAGTTCTGCACGATTAATGAGTCAAATTTTTTTTAGAATTCGTCCGTATATTGAAGTTCGTAGTGTGCGTGTTCGACGTTCATCATATTTAGTGCCATTTCCAGTTAATTTACATCGTCAGTATCATTTAGCATCTTTTTGGATCTTAGAAGCTTTAGCTAAAGATACTCGTAAATTAAGTTTTGAAACTAAATTAAAAGAAGAATTTGTTAATATTTTATCTAAGAAAGGGGCTGTTTTAGCTAAACGTGCTTCTATTTATCAATTAGCTCAGAAAAATCGAGCAAATTTACATTATCGTTGGTATTAATATCCCAAGCCAGTTTAAAAAACAGTTTTTAGCTTATGTCATTCTTACGTCAACCATTTTTCTATATTAAACACTCGGGGATGATTTATTTACAATCTCGTGTTGTTACTCGTTTTAAAAAATATTATCGTTTTGTAAAATAAACATAAGTTTAAAACGATATTTTGACGAAATTATCGTCTAATAACCTTTGTTATATATTTAAGTATTTTCAATAGAAATTTACTTTTATACATATAATAAAAACTTTTCCTATAATTAATCTAATATTGAATATATAATTATTTTTATATATTTCTAAGATTTTTAATAGGGATGGGCCCATAACTCAGGGGTTAGAGTGCCCGCCTGATAAGCGTGAAGTCAGTAGTTCGAATCTACTTGGGCTCAACATGTTAATATTTAGTGTTACTAAATATTAATTTTTGTTGAATTTTTACTTTTATAGAAATGAAATTGTTGTAGCTTTTGAATATAAACTGTTTTAAGGTTTGTATTCTAGATGTTGTTTAGTTGAAATTGAAATTTTTTTTATGAATTTAAAAAATAATCAAAAGCATAGTTTTCATTTAGTTGATCCAAGTCCTTGGCCTATTTTAGGATCATTTTCAGCTTTAATGTGTACTTTTGGAGGAGTATTATATATGCATGGATATATTGGAGGGAATACTTTATTAAATTTAGGATTCCTATCTTTATTATTAGTAATGTTTGGATGGTGGCGTGATATTGTACGTGAAGGAACCTTTGAAGGGCAACATACTCGTACTGTACAAACTGGATTAAGAATGGGTATGATTTTATTTATTGTATCAGAAATTATGTTCTTCGTAGCATTCTTCTGGGCATTCTTCCATTCTAGTTTAAACCCGTCTCCATTTATTGGAGGAGTTTGGCCACCAGCAGGATTAGAAGTATTAAATCCTTGGGAAATTCCATTATTAAATACTGTGATCTTATTAAGTTCAGGAGCAACTGTAACTTGGGCACATCACGCTATTGTATATGGATCTCGTCGTCAAGCATTAATTGCATTATTCTTCACTTTAATTTTAGCAGTATTCTTTACCGCATTACAAGGTCTAGAGTATTTACATGCACCATTTACCATGAGTGATGGAGTTTATGGATCAACTTTCTATATGGCTACTGGATTCCACGGATTCCATGTATTTGTAGGAACTTGTTTCTTAGCTGTGTGTACTATTCGTTTATTCTATCATCATTTCACTCGTCAACATCATTTCGGATTCGAAGCAGCAGCTTGGTATTGGCATTTTGTTGATGTAGTTTGGTTAATCCTATTCATTTCAATTTATTGGTGGGGAGGAGCATAAAAATTTATTTTTATCATTATGTTTTTTAGTCCGTTAGAACAATTCCAAATTTTACCGATTGTAGCTCTACCTTTAGGGCCTTTAGATTTCTCAATTACTAATGCAACTTTAATGGGGCTAGTAATTGTTTTATTAGTTTATACTTTATTAGTATTTATGCAAGATCAAAAAACTAAAAGCTTTTACTTTATCCCAAATCGTTGGCAAGTAATTTTTGAAGTTTTTTATAAAGCATTAGTTACTATGGTTACTGATAATGTTGGACCAAGAGGGCAAGAGTTCTTTCCTTTTGTTTTTACTTTATTCTTATTTGTTGTTTCATCAAACTTAATTGGATTAGTACCTTATAGTTATACTATTACTAGTCATTTAATTGTTACATTAACTTTAGCAATGATTGTTTTTGTTGGTGTTAACATTGTTTGTGCTCGTGAACATGGTTTACATATGTTTGCATTATTCTTACCTTCAGGAGCTTCATTAGCATTAGCATTCTTATTTGTACCGCTAGAATTAGTTTCTTATATTTTCAAACCAATTAGTTTAGCGATTCGATTATTTGCTAATATGATGGCCGGGCATACTTTATTAAAAGTTATTGCAGGGTTTGCTTGGAGTATGATGGCTTGCTCTGGATTATTATTCTTAGCACACTATATTCCATTATTAATTCTATTACCATTATTTGGACTAGAATTAGGGGTAGCATTAATTCAGGCTTATGTATTTACCATTTTAACTTGTATTTATTTAAATGACGCTGTTAACTTACATTAATAGTTATAATTAAATTATTATAAGTCTAATTTACTAGTGTTTTGATAGTATATTGCTTTAAAGAGTCGCAAAGATTTAACGTGGAACCTAATACGAACCCAGCGGTAATTCTTTTGACATCCATTAAATACTGTTTTTCGGGAATCATGGATTACTTCATTTTTGAAATTTAGCAAATTTTTGCTTCTATAGAATTAGAATAATAACTTATGTTTTCTCTTCAAATTAATTTTGATTTTATTTTATTTTTAATTGGGTTATTCGGTATTGTTTTAAATAGAAAAAGTATTATTCATATTATTATGTGTGTAGAGTTAGTTTTATTAAGTTTAAATCTAAACTTTATTACTTTTTCAATTTATTTAGATGATCTTTATGGCCAAATTTTTGCTTTATTTGTTTTAACAGTAGCTGCAGCAGAATCAGCTATTGGTTTAGCTCTTTTAATTATCTATTATCGAGTTCGTGGAAATATTTCTATGAATCAGGTACCAGCATTAAAAGGTTAAATTTTCTAGTTTAAAAAAAAAATTTATAATCGATGCCACAATTTGATTTATATTGTTTTTCAACTCAAGTATTTTGGGTAACTGTAATCTTTTTCTTATTTTATGCAGTATTTACTCAATTTTTCCTAGCTGATATGGGAAGTACTTTAAAATTAAGAGCAAAACGTAGAAATTTAACTTTAGAAAGTTCAGGGAAACAATTACCTCCATTTTCTTTATATATTTCATATCTTTTAGCTTAATTTAGTTGTAATTTTGGGTATCATATATTCCTAAAAAATTAATGTGAGTTTGATCCTGGCTCAGGGTGAACGCTAGTAGCATACTTGACACATGCGAGTCGAACGAATTTATATTCGTGGCAAACGGGTGAGTAATACGTGAGAATCTACTCTATAATTTAGGAGAAACATATCTTGAAAAGGAGAATATAACTTTGTTATAGTGTGAATACTAAGAAAGGACATTGTCCGTTATAGAATGAGCTCACGGAGGATTAGGTTGTTGGTGGGGTAAAAGCTTACCAAGCCGATGATCCTTAGCTGGTTTGAGAGAACGATCAGCCACACAGGGACTGAGACAAGGCCCTGGCTCTTTCGGGGAGCCTGCAGTGAGGAATATTGGACAATGGGCGAAAGCTTGATCCAGTAATGCTACGTGAGTGAGGAAGACACAAAAGACTCTTATGGGGCAACTCATGGGAGTTGGTCGTAAAGCTCTTTCGTCAGGGAGGATTATGACAGTACCTGAAGAAGAAGTCCTGGCTAACTTCGTGCCAGCAGCCGCGGTAATACGGGGGGGACAAGCGTTATCCGGAATGATTGGGCGTAAAGGGTTCGTAGATGGTATTGTGGATGTTACTAATTAAAGACTAAGGCCTAACCTTAGGAAGGTTAGTAAAACACCTATACTAGAGTTAAGTAGAGGATAGTAGAATTCCATGTGAAGGGGCGGAATCCTGTGAAATATGGAGGAATGCCAAAGGCGAAAGCAACTATCTGGACTTAAACTGACGTTGAGGAACGAAAGCGTGGGGAGCAAACAGGATTAGATACCCTGGTAGTCCACGCTGTCAAAGATGAGTACTAACATTAGGAATTTTCTTGGTGTACAGCTAACGCGTTAAGTACTCCGCCTGGGAAGTACGATCGCAAGATTGGAACTCAAAGGAATTGACGGGGATCTACACAAGTGGTGGAGTATGCGGTTTAATGCGATAATACGCGCAAAACCTTACCAGTTCTTGACATAAAATTAGACCGATTAATGAAAATTAATCATAGGAGATTAGAGACAACTCTAAGACTAGTTTTACAGGTGTTGCATGGCTGTCGTCAGCTCGTGTCGTGAGATGTTTGGTTAAGTCCTTTAACGAGCGCAACTCCATTTTTTTGTTGGTAAAGAACTTGAATTTTCTAGTTTTTCCACTCAAAAGAGACAGCTAACAAAAAGTTAGAGGAAGGTTGGAATGACGTCAAGCCCTCATGGCCCTTATGAACTGGGCTACACGCGTACTACATTGGTAACGACAAAAAGAAGCAATAACGCGAGTTTGAGCAAATCTTGAAATGTTACCGTGTTCAGATTGTAGGCTGCAACTCGCCTACATGAAGGTGGAATCACAAGTAATCGTGGATCAGCATGCCACGGTGAAAATGTACCTAGATCCTGTACACACCGCCCGTCACATGCCGGGAATCTATTCCGCTTGAAGTCTGCATTTTAACATTTAGGGGGCTCTTATCTTTTTATACAAGAGTATAGATGGTATAAGTCTTCTTATGAATAAATCTGACCATTGAGGTATAGGTAACTGGGATGAAGTCGTAACAAGGTAATCGTACAGGAATGTGCGGTTGGAACAAAAATATTAATAATTTAATTCTTTACATTGTAATAGTTTATAATAAACTTTTTAATTGCCTCTTTAGCTCAATTGGATGGAGCAACAGCCTTCTAAGCTGAAGGTTACAGGTTCAAGTCCTGTAAGAGGTGAATCTTTTAGTAATTTTTATTCTTAAGGTTGAATAACATAATGGTAATGTATGAGATTGCAAATCTTATAATGAGGGTTCAAATCCCCCTTCAGCCTTTAAGAGCATAAAGTGGATACCTTGGTATTAGGAGTAGGCGGATGTGTAATGCATAAAGCAGAGTTGAGATAAATCTTTGAACTCTGATCGCCATGGAGAAATTTCTAGTATAGCTAGATATTGCAAACATGATGAAGTAAAACATTCTAGTAATCATGGTAATAGAAATCAACCGAGATACCGTAAGTAGTGGCGAGCGAAAGCGGTTTAGGCTTAAAAATATAAGTTGTTTGAATTCCGTAGAAGGTGTGAGTCCTGTAAAGCAAAGTATATTTTTAATTAAAATAAAGGAAGTAGGACGAGTATATGTTAAACTTGTTTGAAGATTGGGGATCTACCCTCAAAGCCTAAAACTCCCTAATAACCGATAGTGGACAAGTACCGTGAGGGAAAGGTGAAAAAGAACTTTCGAGTGTGAAAAGAACTTGAAACTTTATGCTTACAAGCGGTCGGAGCCTTTTTGGTGACGACGTACCTTTTGTATAATGGGCCAGTGACTTTATATTCTTGGCAAGTTTAAGAATACGATTAGACGTAGCGAAAGCAAGTCCGAAAAGGCGTTTAGTCAAGAGTATAAGACCCGAAGCTAAGTGATCTAACCATGAGCAGGTTGAAGAGTGTATGGTAACATTACTTGGAGGACCGAACCAATGTCTGTGGCAAGAGATTTGGATGACTTGTGGTTAGGAGTGAAAGGCTAATCAAACTTAGTGATAGCTGGTTTTCCGCGAAATCTATTTAAGTAGAGCGTAGAAATAATTTTATTTGAGGTAGAGCACTTTTAGAATGAGGGGGAGTCTAACTCTTACTGAATTTTAAAAAACTCCGAATGCGAATAACTTTTTCTACAGACAGACTATGGGCGCTAAGGTCCATAGTCAAGAGGGAAACAGCCCAGACTGAACGATAAGGTCTTTAAAAATAGCTAAGTGAGAAAGATAGTGAAAAAATTAAGACAATCAGGAGGTAAGCTTGGAAGCAGCTATCCTTTAAAGAAAGCGTAATAGCTCACTGATCGAGTTTTTTTGCATCAAAGATGTAGAGAGGCTTAAGCTATTTACCGAAGCGGCAGATTTTATAGATTAAAATGGTAGCGGAACGCTCTGTAAATCGTTGAAGAAATTCTCGTTAGAGGTTTTGGAGATATCAGAGGTGAGAATACTGGCATGAGTAGCGTAAAACAGCTTAAAAAGCTGTCGCCGTAAATCCAAGGTTTTCGTTGCAATTTGAAAAATCAACGAAGTTAGTCGGCCCCTTAGAAGAAAACGAAAGTGAACTTTGATGGGTAGAAAGTGGTGACAGATTTTGAAGATAATCTTTAATTACAGGTTTTATTAAAGGTTGTTTAGAAGTCTCAGGAAATAGCCCTTTCACAAAACCGTACTGTAAACCGACACAGGTGGATGAGTAGAACATACTCAGGCGTTGAGAGAACTATGTTGAAGGAACTCGGCAAACTAGCTCTGTAACTTCGGAAGAAGGAGTGACAAGTCTTGGTCACCCAGGATTTGTTAGCATTAAAGTAGGAGTAGCGACTGTTTAATAAAAACACAGGTCTCTGCAAATTCGAAAGAAGATGTATAGGGACTGATACCTGCCCGGTGCTGCAAGGTTAAGGTAAAATGCTTTTGCATTGAACCGAAGCCCCAGTAAACGGCGGCTGTAACTCTGACGGTCCAAAGGTAGCGAAGTTCCTTGTCGGGTAAGTTCCGACCTGCATGAATGGTATAACGACTTCTCCGCTGTCTCCAACATAGACTCAGTGAAATTGAATTACCCGTGAAGATGCGGGTTACCTACAGTTAGACGGAAAGACCCCGTGCACCTTTACTATGAATATGCATTGCGCGATTTTTATTTTTGTGTAGAATAGGTGGGAGCTTCGGCATCAGTGAAATACCACCCTGAAATTAAAGTTGCGCTCACCTTTATTGGGACAGTGTATAGGCGGTAGTTTGACTGGGGCGGTCACCTCCTAAAAAGTAACGGAGGTGCGCAAAGGTAGGCTCAAGCAAGATTTTCTTGCTGTAGAGCGCAATGGTATATGCCTGCCTGACTGTGAGATTGACAAATCGAGCAGAGACGCAAGTCGGCCATAGTGATCCGGTGATCCCAAGTGGAAGGATCATCGCTCAACGGATAAAAGGTACGCCGGGGATAACAGGCTGATGATTCCCGAGAGCTCATATCGACGGGATCGTTTGGCACCTCGATGTCGACTCATCACATCCTGGAGCTGAAGAAGGTTCCAAGGGTTCGGCTGTTCGCCGATTAAAGTGGTACGTGAGTTGGGTTTAAAACGTCGTGAGACAGTTTGGTCCCTATCTGCTGTGGGCGTTGAAAATTGAGAGGACTAGACCCTAGTACGAGAGGACCGGGAAAAGCAAACCTCTGGTGTACTGGTTGTCGTACCCACGGCAGTGCCAGGTAGCTAAGTTTGAATGAGATAATCGCTGAAAGCATCTAAGCGAGAAACTCGCCTCAAGATAAGTTTTCTTTAACTCGTAGAAGACAACTACGTGATAGGCTCGAAGTGTACGGGTTGTAAGGCCTTTAGCTTACGAGTACTAATGTTATAATTTTATATTTTTTTATGTAGGGTGACTAGCTCAATTGGTAGAGCATCTCGTTTACACCGAGGAGGTTAGCGGTTCAAGCCCGTTGTTGCCTACATAATTTTTTTTTATATTTTTTTTTTTGCCAAAATGGTGAAATTGGTATACACGCTGGGTTTAGGTTCCAGTCCGAATAGGGTAAGGGTTCAAGTCCCTTTTTTGGTATTATTCTTCAGTAGCTCAGGGGTTAGAGCGGATGACTGTTAATCATTAGGTCGTAGGTTCAATTCCTACCTGGGGGGTCTACTATTTAATAGTAAATAATTGTTTAGGGGGTATAGCTTAATTGGTAGAGCGCTGGCCTTGCACGTCAGAGGTCACGGGTTCAAGTCCCGTTGCCTCCACAAATAAAATCTTTTTATTATTTATTCGTATTTACTACAGTAGTTATTTTTAGGGTATAGCCAAGTGGTAAGGCAGCCGTTTTTGATACGGCCATGCAGAGGTTCGAACCCTTTTACCCTAGTTTTGATTTTATTCTTTTGAGTATTATCTTTCTTTTTAACTATTATGAGGTTATTTGGCGAAATAGCTCAGGTGGTTAGAGCATCGGAATCATAATCCGAGTGTCGGGGGTTCAAGTCCCTCTTTCGTTATACGTTTGGGTGCATAGCTCAGTGGTAGAGCAGTAGACTTTTAATCTGATGGTCCTGGGTTCAATTCCCAGTGCTCCCTAATGCTTTTTAGGTTTTTGTATTTTTAGATAGAGGAAGTGATCGAGTGGTTAAAGGTGGCAGATTGTAAATCTGTTGGTGTTATGCCTACGCAGGTTCGAATCCTGCTTTCCTCATCTGGGTGAGTGACCGAGTGGTTTAAGGTGTCAGTCTTGAAAACTGATGTATTTCTCAATACCGTGGGTTCGAATCCCACCTAACCCTCGTTGGTTCATTTATAGTAAGATTCAGTATTAGCCAGATATCTGGAACATGAATATGTATACTGAATACTATATATTAATTTAAGCAATTTGGATATGTACTTATTACTTATTTTTTTACCTTTATTAGGTTCTTTAACTGCTGGTTTTGGAGGTCGTTATATTGGACCTAAAGGAGCAGGGTTAATTACTATTTCTTGTATGGTTTTAACTTTCACTTTATCTCTATTTGCTTTTTATGAAGTAGGATTAAGTGGAGCTACTTGTTCTTTTAAATTAGCCACTTGGATTAATTCAGAACTGTTTAATGTAAGTTGGGGATTCTTATTTGATTCTTTAACTGTTGTGATGTTAATTGTTGTTACTTTTATTTCAACTTTAGTACATTTATATTCTACTGAGTATATGAGTCATGACCCACATTTACCACGTTTCATGTCATATTTATCATTATTTACTTTTTTTATGCTTATTTTAGTAACCGCTGATAATATGATTCAAATGTTTGTAGGGTGGGAAGGGGTAGGATTATGTTCTTATCTTTTAATTAATTTCTGGTATACTCGTATTCAAGCGAATAAAGCAGCTATTAAAGCTATGTTAGTTAACCGTGTAGGAGATTTTGGGTTAGCTTTAGGTATTTTTACTTGTTTATTTGCATTTAATTCTGTAGATTATTTAACCATTTTTACAATGGCACCTTTAGCAGCTTCTTATGAAATTAATTTCTTAGCGTTTAATTTACCATTACTTGAAGTTATTTGTTTATTATTATTTGTAGGAGCAGTTGGAAAATCTGCTCAATTAGGTTTACATACTTGGTTACCTGATGCAATGGAAGGGCCAACTCCTGTTTCTGCTTTAATTCACGCAGCTACCATGGTAACTGCTGGAGTATTTTTAATTGCGCGTTGTTCGCCATTATTTGAAAATGCACCTATTGCTTTAAATGTTGTTACTTGTTTTGGAGCTATGACTGCTTTCTTTGCAGCTACTACAGGTTTATTACAAAATGATTTAAAAAAAGTTATTGCGTATTCTACTTGTAGTCAGTTAGGGTATATGGTTTTTGCTTGTGGAGTTTCTAATTATGCGGTAGGAGTATTTCATTTAGCTAATCACGCTTTCTTCAAAGCATTATTATTCTTAGGTGCTGGATCTGTGATTCATGCAGTAGCTGATGAGCAAGATATGCGTAAGATGGGGGGTTTAAGAAGATTAATTCCTTTTACTTATGCTATGATGTTGATTGGATCTTTAGCTTTAATGGGATTCCCTTTTTTAACTGGATTCTATTCGAAGGATGTAATTTTAGAAGTAGCGTATGCTAAATTTTCTACTACAGGACATTTTGCTTATTGGTTAGGATCTTTTGCTGCATTCTTTACAGCATTCTATTCTATGCGTTTATTATATTTAACCTTCTTATCAGAACCAAATGGACATCGTGTAATTTTAAATCATGCACATGAATCTCCATGGCAAATGACTTTACCTTTAGCTTTATTAGCTATTCCAAGTATGTTTATTGGATACTTAACCAAAGATTTATTTATTGGGTTAGGGAGTGATTTCTGGGGTAATGCTATTTTTATTAATCCAGCTAATTTTCAATTAGTTGATGCAGAATTTTTACCATTCTTACCTAAAATTTTACCTTTATTATTAAGTTTAACTGGAGCAAGTTTAGCGTATTTATTATATACTTTTGGTATGGAATCTCTATATCGTATTAAAACTAGCCATTATGGACGTATGTTATATAATTTCTTCAATCGTAAATGGTATTTTGATCGTGTATATGCAGAACATTTAGGACAAGCTACTTTAACTTCTGGGTATCATTTTACATATAAAACTGTAGATCGTGGATTAATTGAAGTTTTTGGACCTTTTGGAATTGTACAAGCTACAGGAGCTGGAGTTAAACAAGTTGAACAGACTCAATCTGGATATTTATACCATTATACTTTTATTATTTTATTAGGTGTAACTTTCTTTTTATTTCTTTTAACTGTTTCACAAATGTTCTTCTCACCTGCTTTAATTTTATTCTTAGGTCTTTGTTTATTCTTTTTATAATTTTTAAATTCTTTTATTTGGCGGATATAGCTTAATTGGTTAGAGTAACGGATTGTGGCTCCGTAGGTTGTGGGTTCAAGTCCCATTGTTCGCCCCAATTTTAGAGTTTAAATTTTTCTTTTTTTTTTGTAATAAAATTTTTACATTTTATTTTTTTATACTTTTGACAGTATTTTTTATCTTTTATTTAAAAAAAGGTGTATAACACAATAATAGCTACGATAGATCCTAAAAACATGAATACTAAAGTAAAGATTACTAAATAAATACGGTATTCTAAGTCTAATAAGATATGTGGCCAATTTTCTAGGTGTGTATACCAGCTAATTTCTAAGTCGATTCTATCTTTAATTCTTTGTTTTGTTATTTCTTTGTATTCGTACCATCTTAGGCGTAAATAACGTTTAATTACTGGACGTGTTTTTTTGCTAAAGCGCCAAGCGAGTTTGATTAGAAAAGATGTAATCTTATATGTTCCAGTAACAAAATCATATACAGCGATAACTTCGAAAATATATGTGTCAAGAAAGTGGAAAACGAATTCTAATAAAATATAGTAGAATAATTCAATAATTTCACTAATTTTTTCTAATACCCAGATTAAGGTAATTGTAAGACCTTTTGCGATATAGATTAAAATTATGACAGATACTTTCCAAGACCAGATATAATATTGACCATACCAAATAAAGAATATAGCAAAGTTATGCCAAATACCTATTAATAATGAAAATACGACATATAGGACTCTGGCTAAAATAAAGATAGTAATGATACCAAGTTTTATGGATATATAGCGTAAAATTTTAAAAGCTATTTTACTAAAACGGTATACATATTTAATAATCCAAAATAAGACTGTAAAAACTATGATCTGAATATGAATTAAAATATCAGGCCATTTTTCTTTAAATTCAGCTTTTTTTTGAATCCATAAATTAGATAAGTATTCTTTCATTTAAATATTTATTATTTTTTTAGAGAATTCTCTTTTTATTTTGGTTAAACGTAAAAAAAAATTTACGTTTATAGTTTGGCTAGTTCTTAAAATTTTTTTATAGTTTTCTCGGGAATCTATATTAAAAATATTTTTATTTTAATTTGTTTAAAGAATTTTAATTTTTCCTTGGTTAAAAGTGAAAAAGTGTTAAATTTTAAAAATATTGTAAATGTACTAATCAAATTAACATCTTTTTTATCTTATACTTAAAAAGGAAAATTCTTTAATTTTTTACTTTTAAAAGACAGAATTAGTTTAAACCTTTTTTTAGTCCCCTTCGTCTAAGCGGTTAGGACGCTACCCTTTCACGGTGGTAATGTGAGTTCAAATCTCATAGGGGACAGTATATATCTAATAAAATTTAGATATAATAATATACATAAGCTCAAATGGCGGAATTGGTAGACGCGGCAGACTTAAAATTTGCTCCTTTATAAGGGTATCGGTTCAATTCCGATTTTGGGTACGAATTTAATAGGGTGTAAAAAAGATTAGAGGGTTACCCGATTATAGTTATATTGAAAAAAATTTATATATCTGATTATTTTTAGGTAAATTTATTTTTTTTAGTTATAATATTTCTTAATATTGACCCCAAATTAAGAATTAATGTTTGAATATTCACATATTTTAGTTCTATTTATTTTTAGTACATTTTTAGCCGCTGTTATTTTAGCAGCATCTTATTTAATTGGAACTCAAAATCCAGATTCTGAAAAAGTTTCAGCATATGAGTGTGGTTTTGATCCTTATGAAGATGCTCGTAATAGCTTTGATGTACGTTTCTATTTAGTAGCTATTCTATTTATTATTTTTGATTTAGAAGCTATGTTTTTCTTCCCTTGGTCTGTATCTTTAAGTTTTTTACAATCTACAGGATTTTGGGGTATGATTGATTTTATTATTGAATTAGTTATTGGGTATATTTATGCTTGGCAAATTGGAGCTTTAGAATGGGAATAATAGAAATATTATTTTAATAAAAAAATATCCATACTCTATTAGTATTTAATATAAATAATATATATATATATATGAAAGCGTTATTAGAAAAAGATAAAAAAAGAAGACGTATTTTTGCAAATAAAGAAGTTCAACGCTTAATTTTATTATTTTTAATTCGTAATACTAAATTATCTGCTGCACAGCGTTTATTATTAACCCAACGTTTACAAGTAATCTCACGTGATTCTTCTATTGTTCGATTAAAAAACAGATGTGTTTTAACTAACAGATCAAAAGGAGTTTATCGTCAATTTCGTATGTCTCGTGTACGTTTACGTGAAATGCTTGCTAATGGATTAATTCCAGGTTATAAAAAAGCTGTTTGGTAATTTATATTTTGAGTTATTTTTAATAATAAGTTAAGTCAAACTACTCTTATATTTTATTTACGTTTTAACCAGTTATATTTGAAAGCAGGGTAGAGCAGTGGTTAGCTCGTCAGGCTCATGACCTGAAGGTCATTGGTTCAATTCCAATTCCTGTTACATAAACCCTCTCAAAAATTTGAGAGATTTATAGATTAAGTTTTTTTATATTCTATCTAACTAGAAGCAGTAAAAACTTTTCTCTTTTTTATTTTATTTTACTTGAAAGCAAAAGAATCTGTTATTTTTTTTTTAATTTATGGCAGCTTTAGCGTCAAATATGTTTGCATCAGCAAGCCGTTGGTTATTTTCAACCAACCATAAAGATATTGGAGTTCTATATTTAATTTTCGGAGCATTTTCTGGAGTTATTGGGACTACTATGTCTATTTTAATTCGTATGGAATTATCAGCACCTGGAAGTCAAATCTTATCAGGAAACTCTCAATTATATAACGTATTAGTTACTGGACATGCAGTATTAATGATTTTCTTCATGGTTATGCCTATCTTAATTGGAGGATTTGGAAACATTTTAGTACCTTTAATGATTGGAGCACCTGATATGGCATTCCCTCGTATGAATAACATTAGTTTCTGGTTATTACCACCTTCTCTATTCTTAGTATTATCTTCAGTATTTGTAGAAGCTGGACCTGGAACTGGATGGACTTTATACCCACCGTTAAGTAGTGTACAAGCACACTCTGGACCTGCAGTGGATTTAGCTATTTTCAGTTTCCACTTATCTGGAGCATCATCTATTTTAGGAGCTATTAACTTTATTACTACTATTTTTAATATGCGCGCTCCTGGAATGGCTTTACATAGAATGCCATTATTTGTATGGTCTGTATTAATTACTGCGTTCTTATTATTATTATCTTTACCAGTATTCGGGGGAGCTATTACCATGTTATTAACTGATCGTAACTTTAATACTACTTTCTTCGATCCTGCTGGAGGAGGAGATCCTATTTTATTCCAACATTTATTCTGGTTCTTTGGACATCCGGAAGTATATATTCTAATTTTACCTGGATTCGGGATTATTAGTCATATCGTATCTACTTTCTCTCAAAAACCAGTATTTGGATATTTAGGGATGGTTTATGCTATGTTATCTATTGGAGTTTTAGGGTTTATTGTATGGGCTCACCATATGTTCACTGTAGGACTAGATGTAGATACTCGTGCATATTTCACTGCTGCTACTATGATTATTGCAGTACCAACTGGGATTAAAATTTTCAGCTGGATTGCTACCATGTGGGGAGGATCTATTCTTTTCAATACTCCAATGTTATTTGCTATTGGATTTATTTTCTTATTCACTATTGGAGGATTAACTGGAGTAGTATTAGCTAACTCAAGTATGAATATGGCTGTGCATGATACTTATTATGTTGTAGCTCATTTCCATTATGTTTTATCTATGGGGGCAGTATTTGCTATCTTCGCTGGATTCTACTATTGGATCGGGAAAATTACTGGGTTACAGTATCCTGAAGTATTAGGACAAATCCATTTCTGGGTTTTCTTCGTAGGGGTAAACTTAACTTTCTTCCCTATGCACTTCTTAGGATTAGCTGGAATGCCTCGTCGAATCCCAGATTATGCAGATGCTTATGCTGATTGGAACGCTGTAGCTTCTGTAGGGTCTTATATTTCAGCATTCTCTGCATTATTCTTCTTCTATATTGTTTACGTAACTTTAACTCAAGGAGAACGCGTAGCGAAAAAAAATATTTGGAGTTAATTTAATTTAATGAAATTTAGTATCTAGTTAAATAGATATTAGTATAAGGATATTTTTTTTTTTTTATTTTTTTTTTTTTTGTACATTCTGGTCTTATTTTAATTTATAGCTTAAATAGCTATAGTTTTTTAATCGGTTCGAATCCGAAATTGTACTTTCAGATTTGATTATAATTAAATAGTTTTTAGAAATATATTTTTTTTATCTATTTTATTTATTATTTTTCAAATCTTTTTTAATAACAATTAAAAAAAAAAAATTATAACAACAATTATGTGGATGATTTTTTGTGATGCACCAGAAAGTTGGCAGATTGGATTTCAAGATCCAGCTACCCCGATTATGGAAGGAGTAATCCAATTCCATAATCATTTAATGTTTTTCTTAGTATTGATTGGAATTTTCGTATTTTGGTTATTAGGACGTGTTATGAGCACTTATCGCGCTGATATCCACCCATTACCAGAAAAATTTACTCATTCAACTTTATTAGAGGTTGTTTGGACAGTTGTTCCTGCGATTCTTTTATTATTTATTGCAGTACCATCTTTTAACTTATTATATAGTTTAGATGAAACTATTGATCCAGCTGTAACTTTAAAAATTGTTGGACACCAGTGGTATTGGAGTTATGAGTATTCTGATTATGCTACTTTAGAAGGAGGTGATAGTTTAAATTTTGATTCTTATATGTTACCGGAGGATGATTTAACTTATGGATCATTCCGTTTATTAGAAGTAGACCACCGTGTAACTTTACCTGTTCAAAGTCATATTCGTTTATTAGTAACTGCTGCTGATGTTTTACATAGTTGGGCTATGCCTTCATTTGGAATTAAAGTAGATGCATGTCCTGGACGTTTAAGCCAGGCTTCTTTATTTATTAAACGTGAAGGAGTTTACTATGGACAATGTAGTGAAATTTGTGGAGTAAATCATGGATTTATGCCAATCGTAGTGAAAGGTGTATCTGTTGATGAATATGTTTCATGGATTGCTACTAAATTAGATGGTCTTGAAATTGCTTAAATTAACATAAATTAAACAAAATGAGAGTACGTTGGAATAAAGATCATTTATTATCTTTTATTGATAGTCATATTATCAATTATCCTACACCAATTAATTTAAATTATATGTGGAGTTTTGGATCTGCTGCAGGGATTTGTTTAGTTATTCAAATTCTTACTGGAATCTTTTTAGCGATGCATTATACACCACACATCGATTTAGCTTTTAGTAGTGTAGAACATATTATGCGTGATGTTAATAATGGATGGTTAATCCGTTATATTCATGCAAATGGAGCGTCAATGTTTTTTATTGTAGTATATTGCCACATTTTCCGTGGATTATATTACGGATCATTTATGCATCCTCGTCAACATTTATGGTGTTCAGGGGTAACTATTTTCTTATTAATGATGGCAACAGCATTCATGGGATATGTTTTACCTTGGGGACAAATGAGCTTCTGGGGAGCTACTGTAATTACTAACCTATTCTCAGCTATTCCTGTTGTAGGTAAGTCTATTGTTGAATGGTTATGGGGAGGATTCTCTGTAGGGAATGCTACTTTAAATCGTTTCTTCAGTTTACATTATTTAATGCCATTCTTAATTGCAGGGATGACATTAATCCATTTAGCACTTTTACATAAAGATGGATCAAATAACCCATTAGGAGTAAATGGAGCTGTGGATACAGTATCTTTCTATCCTTATTTCTATGTTAAAGATTTATTTTCATTCTTAATCTTAATTTTAGTCTTCTCATTCTTTGTATATTTTTATCCGAATGTTTTAGGACATCCTGATAATTATATTCCAGCAAACCCTATGGTAACTCCAGCGCATATTGTACCAGAATGGTATTTCCTACCTTTCTATGCAATTTTACGTTCTATTCCTGATAAATTAGGAGGAGTTGTAGCTATGGGAGGAGCTATTGTTATTTTATTATTAGTTCCATTTATTAATACTTCTGAAGTTCGTAGTCCTGAATTCCGTCCAATTTATGGGGTATTCTTCTGGATTTTAGTTGCTGATTTCATCTTATTAGGGTGGATTGGACAAAAACCTGTTGAAGATCCTTATGTATTAGTTGGAGCTCTAGCTACTGCATTCTATTTCTTATTCTTCTTAGTATTAATGCCTTTAATTGGAATTGTTGAAAAACAATTAGTAAGAGTTAAAGTTAACTAAGGTTAATTTAGATTTTTAATTTTATGTATGCACTTTTGGTATTACACTTTATTGTGTTTTATTGATATATTATTTTTATTGTATGTTTATTTTATTTTAACTTAATTAAAACTTTATGTTTGAAATTACAATTAATGATCAAACTGTCCTAGTTCCAAAAGGAAGTACAGTTTTAGAAGCTTGTCGTTTTGCAGGTATTGATATTCCGAGATTCTGTTATCATGATCGTTTATCTGTTGCAGGAAACTGTCGTATGTGTTTAGTAGAAATTGAAAAAACTCCTAAACCTATTGCTTCATGTGCTATGCCTGTAACACATCAAATGGTAGTTTATACAGATACTCCTTTAGTGAAAAAGGCTCGTGAAAATGTTTTAGAAACTTTATTATTAAATCACCCTTTAGATTGTCCTATTTGTGATCAAGGGGGAGAATGTGATTTACAGGATCAAACACGTGAGTATGGTTCTGATTATACTCGTTTTTATACAGCAAAACGTGCTGTAGAGGATAAATATTGTGGGCCGTTAATTAAAACTATTATGACCCGTTGTATTCATTGTACTCGTTGTGTACGTTATGCAGCAGAAGTTGCTGGGGTAGATATTTTAGGAACTTTAAATCGTGGAGGACATACTGAAATTGGAGCATATTTAACTCGTGTGTTTCAAACTGAAATTGCTGGAAATGTAATTGATTTATGTCCTGTAGGAGCTCTAACATCAAAACCATATGCTTTCACTGCACGTCCATGGGAATTACGTACAGCAGAATCTGTTGATGTTTTAGATTCTTTAGGTAGTAACATTTTTTTTGATTTTAAAGAAACTGAAGCTTTACGTGTTTTACCACGTTTAAACGAAGATCTTAATGAAGAATGGATTTCTGATCGTATTCGTTTCTCTTATGATGCTATCCGTCGTCAACGTATTAATGATATTTATTTACGTGTAAATGATAAATTTGTACAACAAGATTGGACTGATTGTTTAGCTTTATTAAAACAAAAAACTAATAGTTCTAATTTATTAATTTTAGTACCTTCATCTTTAGATGTTCAAACTTTAAATACTATTCAGTCTTTAGCAAAATTATCTAATATTCGTGTACGTTGTGTAGATGCTCATTTAGCGCGTTCTTATAATACTGTATGGGAAACTTCTGCTAGTGTTTTAGATTTAGAAAAATCAGATATTTGTTTCTTATTAGGGGTTAATCCACGTTTTGAAGGGGCTGTATTAAATATTCGTATCCGTACTCAATATTTAAAAGGAAATTTCTCTATTGTACAAATTGGAGCACCTTATAAATCAAATGTTAATACTTCTTTTGTTGGATTATCTTTAAATGATGTATTTAATATGTTTGAAGGTCGTTCAGCTTTACAATCTTTAATTTCTACAGCTAAACAACCATATTTTGTTTTAGGAGATGCTATTGTTAAACGTTTAGATTTAAATTTATTAACTAAACATATTCAATTCTTAAATTTAAATTCTAAGATTTTATATTTATCATCTAAAATTAATGTTAATAATGTTATTATGCAGAATGTTCGTCGTTTTAAATTACAAGATTTATTATGGTCGGATACTGTAATGTCATTATTCTTAGATGATAATCAGGCAACTCGTCGAATTTTAAATGCGGCAAAAACTAAGTTTAAAATTTGGGGACATAGTAATGGAAGTGTAGCTGCTTCTTTAAATGATTTAATTTTACCGTTAGCATCATTTGTAGAAGAAGAACAAGAATATGTTAATGCTGAATCTCGTTATTTACGAACTACTCAAGTATTTGCACCGGTTAAGTCTACTAGATCTTTAAAAGTATTAGTTCAAGCTTTAGGAGGAGTTAATTTATTAGGAAATACCTTTTCTGTATTATCAAATGATGAAGTTTTTGCTTCTTATATGAATACAGGTAAAGTCTTTACTACTTTTATTAATACTAAAGTTCAAAATTCAGATTTGTGTAGTCTTTTACCTTTAAAGTCTACTGTAGAAGATTTTTATTTAGTAGATAGCTTTACTCGTAGTTCACAAATTATGGGTCAATGTTCTACTATTTACAGAAAACACGCATCAAATTTTAACTAAAATTTATTTGGGGGATGTAGCTTAGTTGGTTAGAGTACTGGTTTGTCACACCAGACGTCGCGGGTTCAAGTCCCGTCGTTCTCGCCAAAATAAATTTTAGTTTGTATTATTTTTAGTTATTTTAGAGGTGTACATCTTAAAAATACAATTATTGTTATTTTAAACAAAAAATTTAGAGTTTATGTTATTAAAAACAAGAAAAGCTATTACTCCGGGAGTACGCCATCAAGTTTTACTAGAGAAAAGCTTATTATCGCATGAAAAACCAGTAAAAAGTTTAACTTCTCGTATTAATAAAACTGGAGGGCGTAATGATTTAGGTCGTATTACTATACGTCATCGCGGGGGAGGTAAACGTAAAATTTACCGCCAATTATTAGTAGGTAATTCAGAATTACGTGCAGTAGTACTAGGGATTGAATATGATTCTAATCGTACAGCGCATATTGCACGTGTTTTTGATTTAGATCGTAAACAATTTTTTTATGTATTAGCTTCTGAAAATTTATATCCAGGATGTATTATTAAATGTGGTTCAGGTATTGCTTACCGTATTGGATTTCGTAAGCCTTTAAAAGAAATTCCTACAGGAGCATTAATTTCAAATGTTAGCCAATATTTAGATCGTCCAGGTCAATATGCACGTGCAGCAGGGACCTTTTGTCAATTAATTCAGAAGTCTGATACTTACTCAAAAATTCGTTTACCTTCGGGAGAAATTCGTATGATTTCTTCTGAAGCTTATGCTACTGTAGGTATTGTATCAAATAAAAAACAAAAATCTATCGAGTTAGGTAAAGCAGGACGTACTCGTTATTTAGGTCGTCGCCCTATTGTACGTGGGGTAGCTATGAACCCTGTAGATCATCCACATGGAGGAGGACAAGGTAAAACCTCAGGAGGACGTCCGTCTGTTACACCTTGGGGAAGACCTACTAAAGGACAACCAACTCGACGCCGTACTTCAAAGTACCGTATTGGTTAATCTAACTAGACTATATAATTATGTCAAGATCAAAATGGAAATTTAATTATATACATAATTCAATTTTACGTCTTGCTGGAAGAAAAATGAAAAAAGTTTGGTCAAGATCTTCAACTATTCCTAGCTTTTTATTAGGAGCTACTGTATGGGTTCATAATGGTAAGGAGTTTAAAAAGGTAGTTATTACTGAAGATAAAATTGGATACAAATTTGGAGAATTTTCAACTACAAGAAAACGTAGTGTATATAAGAAAAAAAAAATTACACGTTAATAAATGGGACAAAAAGCTAATCCAAAATCTGTAAGACTTTCACATTATCCAGAAGTTTTTTCTATTGATTTAGCACATAAGGAAAGTTCTTACTTAGCCTATGTAAAGTCTTATATTTTACAATATTTTCGTCAAAAAGGTATTTTTATTAGTAAAATGTCTCTTGTAGGAGATTCTACTAAATTATATCTAAATTTAGACGTATTTTTTTCAAAACGTAATCGTATTAAAACTAAAAAATTACGTCGTGCTTTTAAATCTCAAAAAGGATTAAAATTAAATACTTCTGTTGGAACTAATTTTGGGTTTATTAAATTTTGTCAAGTTTTACAACAAATTTTAGGTGTTCGTAAAGTTGTTTTAAAAATCCGTAAATTAGAATGTAAAATGGAAGTTAATCAATTAGTTACTTTTTGGTCTTCTATTAAGAAAGCTTTAACTTTCCGACGTACCCCATTTGCAAGTGATTTAGTACAAGCTGCGGTATTATTATTAAATAATCAAGCTACAGCACACTTATTTAATACCTTTTTAGTGTTAATGTTTTCACGTTTAACTAAGCGTCAACATTCACGTTTTTTTGTATTTTTAAAGAAATTCTTTAAGGGTATTTTAACTCATTCACAAATGTTTAATGGACCTATTTTAGGTATTCGTTTATTAATTTCAGGAAAATTATCAGGAAAAACTCGTGCACAATCTTTTGCTGTAAATGTAGGACAAGTTCCAACTCAAACTTTAGATTGTAATATTGATTATTCTTATGTTCCTGCTTTTACTATGATGGGTACTTTTGGTTTTAAACTATGGATTGCGATTAAATAAATTTAATTAAAACTTATGTTATTATTTCCACGTAAATTTAAATATAGAAAGATTCGAAAAGGTGCTTTACCAACAAATGTTGTAAGTACTTGTCGTAATCCAGAATTTGGAACATTTGGATTAAAAGCGGAGTGGTTTGGTATTTTAACTGCTAAACAACTTGAAGCTAGTTTTCGTGTAATTTCCAAACGTATTAAAAAAACAGGAAGATTATGGGTACGTGTTTTTCCACATATTGCTGTAACTAAAAAACCAGTTGAAGTACGTATGGGGAAAGGTAAAGGACCTGTTGATCATTGGGTAACTAAGGTTCGTCCTGGTACTATTTTATTTGAATTAACAGGATTACCTTCACGTAAAGCAGAAGAAGTTTTTAAAAAAGCTTCAGCAAAATTACCATTTAAAACACGAATGGTTACAAATTAATTGTTATGTATCAAAACTCATTATTTTATTTACAACAAGGAACTGCTTATGTGATTGAACAAGAAGAAAATTCTGTGTTTTTAGTTAATAATAGTTTAGCGTTTACTTTAAATTCACAAGATTTAGGGTCAAAAGCTACTACTAATTTACAATATCATTCATTAAATGTACAATTAACACAGTTTAAAAATTCTCATTATTCATATCCATTAGCAAGTCAATATGCTGATTTTAATGTAAAAGATTTTTTTGATTCACATCAACTTTTACAATATAATCGTGCACATACTTCAGCACGTATTGTATGGGCAACTAAGGGTGGATATCTTTGTTTAATTTGTGGTATCTTAGGTTTCTTACCTAAAACACATTCACCACGTATTTTACAATTACGTCAAGATTCACGCCTTAAACGTCAGGGGAAAGTTACCCAGAGTAATTCTTTACAAACTTTATATCAATTTTATAGTTTATGTACACAAAATTATTTTTTAACTATTCCTTGTCGTTATTTATCTCGTATTTATTATCCACCTAAAACTCGTCGTGGAAAATTTCAATTTAGTTTTGTGTATTCTTCTTTCCCTTTACATATTATTTTACGTGAGCGTAAAAAACAATATTTTGCTCAATTAACTAAAGAAAAAAAAGGTGAAACTTTTTCATATAAACGCAAAATTAAAAAATTTGTAAAAAAAACTGTTTAACAATAGATTATGTCGTCAAAAAAACAATTGATTTCTACTATTCAGAAAAAAGTTGAATTAAAGCAGTTTTTTATTATGTTAAATGATCCACAATTAGTACAAAGTTTATCGACTTCTCTAGTATCACGTCCTAAAACTGTACATGTTGGAAAGAATATGTTTTTAACTAACCCAGCTTTAAGTAATTATCAATCGTATAAAAAATTAAATTTACGATTAATTGCATTAGAACATCAGGATTTTTTTCCTTTTTTAAATCAAGTGGAGAAAAAAGCCTCACACCTTATAGTTATGGTTGGGTATAAACAACATACCTTTTTAAAAGATCAGATTCAACATTTATCAACTGATAAATTAATTCATCAATTTTCTACAGGATTATCTGAATATAAAAAATTTTATTTTTTATTAAAAAAATTAGCCAACGCTTAAAAGTTCTGTGCCTGTCAAAAGGTCAGTATTCTTTTACTATTTTTTCTATAAGATTATAGAGCGAATAGTACTAAGAATGCAATCATTAATGCGAATAGAGCGATAGCTTCGGTTAAAGCAAATCCTAAAATCGCAAAACGGAATAAATCATCTTTTAAATAAGGATTTCTTGAGATTCCAAGGATTAATGCCCCGAAAATAGTCCCAATCCCTACTCCAGCTCCGGCTAGTCCAAAGGTTGCTAACCCAGCTCCGATTGATTTTGCAGCTTGTAATAACATAGAGTTTATCTAGTATTAATTTATTTCTTAAATTTTTTGTTTGAGCTTAGTTGGAATCGAACCCACATCAGTACCGTTATGAGCGGTATGTTTTAACCTTTAAACTATAAGCCCTTCAATATGATTAGTATTACCCAATTACTTTTTTTTTTAATTATTATGATTTTAATTTTTGGAGATATTAAAAAAATTACTGCATATGTACAGCAGTTTTTAAATAAGCCGAAAGAAAATGATCATAAAGATTAATTTAGTTTGAAGCAAGAAGAAAGGGACTCGAACCCTTAACGATGGTTTTGGAAACCATAATTTTACCATTAAACTATCCTCCTTCAATTAATTAATTATATATCTCTTTTTACAACTCTAGATATTGTATAGTCTAGTGCTAATTTTTGTATTAATTATTTTATTAATCTTATCTAGCAGTGTAATCTTTTATGATTTAATTGAAATTTTAGCATTAATTAGAGTAGGTTTATTACTTAATAAAAACTTAATTACTCTAGAAATATCTTGAAAATTTTTAGTAATTACTACAGTTAAACTATAAGTACGTAATTCATATTGATCTCTTGCTTTTTTATTCACATGTGGAGATTTTAAAATGGTTAAACGTTTTTTTTTAATAGGTAGTCGTACTAATTTAAAATCAACATTAATTGATTTTAAATTTTTTTCAAGATAATAAGTATATAGTTCTAATGTTTTTTGAAAATTAGATTTTAAATGAAGAAAAATCATATTTAACTTTATGTTTTATTTCTATGAATTAGCTTTACGCTTCGTATTTTTATGTGTTAGTTTTGCTTTAACTGGAATGATCTGTTATTCTTATCGTAAAGATTTATTATTTCTTTTACTATTACCATCATTTCAAACAACTCATCCTATTACACATTTAATTTTTACTAATCCAGTTGAAGTGTTTAAAATTTCAATTTTTATTGTCCTTTTATTCACTTTTCTGTTTTGGTTTCCTTATTTTATTTGGAATTGTTTAGATTTTATACGCCCAGCATTATATACTAAAGAAGTAAAAAAGCTTGAAAAATATATAATTTGGGTTGTATTAATCTTTTTAATCGGTAATTTAAGTACTTATTATCTTTGTTTACCTACATTATGGGATTTTTTCTCTTCTTTCGAAGAACGTACTCATTTAATTGATATTGTTCTTGAATTAAGAGCAGAATCTTATTTTGACTTTATTTTTGACACTTTAATTGTATCTAATATTCTGTTATGGGGTTATATGTTTTTCTTTTGGTTTTTATTAAAAGCTACACAGCTTTCTTTAACACAAGCAATTTTATCTTTAAAAAAATATTTTTATTTATTTTTTTTATTAGTTGCAACAATACTAACCCCACCAGATTTAAGTAGTCAACTTATCGTCTTTTTTTCTTTAAGTATTATTTATGAATGTTTTTGTTTATTTCTGATTATTTTTTTAAATGTGTTAATACTATTTCGGTTTAAGAAACGTATTAACGTTTAAATACTATTAATATGGTAACATATTAAAGCTAATCAGAACTCCAACAACAAATAATAAATAACCTAAAGATAAAGGTAAGAATACTTTCCAACCTAAATGCATTAGTTGATCATAACGGTAACGAGGTAATGCAGCACGCATCCAAATGAATCCAATTACAAAGATTGAAATCTTTAATCCTAACCATAAAGATCCTGGAATAAGCTTAAAAATTCACAAGGAGCAGCCCATCCTGCTAGGAATAAGATACTTGTTAAAGCACTCATTAATAACATATTTGCGTATTCTCCTAAAAAGAATAATGCAAATCCCATAGCAGAGTATTCTACATTGTATCCAGATACTAATTCAGCTTCTGCTTCAGG
>JACCDP010340016.1_pt1 | contig 36250 bp, 44 predicted proteins | sample 7445841 | NCBI WGS metagenome assembly JACCDP01 (sample SAMN15323441, study PRJNA562643) | freshwater metagenome | isolation source: river surface water | place: USA:Blue River Watershed | collected 2017-08-17 | reverse complement strand
TCTTATCGGTAGCCATAAACAAATCACGTACTGCTTCACTGACTAACTGCCCCTTCTTGGGACGGAAAGTAGGATCGGCAATCATGACGTACTTAGCTACATCAATAGCTCTACGATTAATGTCTGTGCGTATCTGAGCTTGTGTTAGTTCTGTTTGGGGAGATAGCTCATCAAGTGTCTTTTTACCTTCAAAGATATCAAACTGCTTTAAGATATCTTCCATCTCACGATCAAAGGCTTGTGTCACTTGCTGTGCAGCTTGATTACCTGCAGGTGTACGCTTAGCTGCAAGTCTATCTTCTAAATCTTTCTTATATGTAGCAGGCTTACGTGCTACACCAGCAGCTTCAAAGCCACTAAACACTGAGCCTAATACACCCGCTATAGTAGCTTCACCTAAATCAACTGGACCTTCTTTAGCCCCACTCTCAATTCTAATACGCTGCTGTACAATGTTAGATCCAGCAGATATAGGTGCTTCTACAGCGGCAGCAGTGACACCTGTACGTGCAGCAGTAGAGAATGCTTTCTTAAGTATTCCACGTGCAGCAGCATACTTACCAAATGCCCCAACACCAACGCCCGTATAGGTCAGTGGATCACTAGCAATGGACATAGCAGTTTCAGCATAAGGTCTTATACCTTCCTGTCCACCTTTACTAACAGCAAATGGAACACGATCCCATAGGTCAATAGCCTTACCTGCCTTCTCTGCATCTGCAGGTTTAGCATTAGCAATCCAGTTTAGTTCAGGTACTGCATTGAGTGTTGTGTTATATTCAATCTTACGCATCTCGGTAGCAAACCGTTTAGCGTAATCTTCATTAGATTCATCTTTCTTCTGTTCACCCATCTTGCCAAATCTAGCTGCCATGTAATCTTTAATGACAGCAAAGTTCTCTGGCTTCTGGTACAAGTCAACAAAGTCTACTTTATTCTCACGTTCATATCGTTCTATATCAGCACGATCTTCCCGCTGCTTAGCCATAATACCCTTTGTCATCTGTACAATTTTAGGTGCAGGTTTACCGTACTCCTTAAATACAGACGAGGGCTTATAGTTGGCTAAGTCATTAGCAGTACCACTAACTTCTATCTTCGGTGTGCTATCCCATTTAATACCTTCATCTTTCTGAGGCACTACAGAAGGTATAGGGTCCCACTTAATATTTTCATCTGCCATTACTGGATCTCACGAGTACCATCAGAGTATTCAATGACTTTCTTACCTTTATCTGGACCAGCCTGTACCGTACCTGTACGCACAACTGTCTTAGTCTTAGCACGTGCAGCAGATACACCAGAAGCAGCGGCAGGTGCAGGAGAGGGATGTGCTGATGGTGCTACTGCTTCGCCTAATACGGGAACACCATTCTTGTCTGTCTTGATACCGAAAGAAGCTAGTGCCTCTCGCATACCTTGGGGAACACGACCCTGTGTATCGGATACAGTATCAAGTACCGATTTAATCTGGGTATTGACAGCCCCATTGAGGATACCACGAGCTTCAGGATCAATGCCCTTAACCAGCATACGGCCATCTGCTGAATCCACAAAAGTAGCTCCACCAAGTCTGTTCTCCACATTTGCAATCGCTGTACGTTCTGCATTCTTAAGAAGCCTAAAGAAATCAGTACGAGTTGGTGCTTTATCTTCACCCTTCTCTGGTGCTTTACCTAGGCTGGACAATTCAAGAATACGGGCATTGAGTTGTTTTTTCTTTGTTGGATCATCTGTATTAGCATATTCAATTTTTAAACTATCGACAATAGAAGCAAATCTATCTGGCTTATCTATCTTACCTAAATTCATGTACGAGGATATCTCAGTAGCAAGTGCCTCTTTTGTCACTGGATCTGTAGACATAGACCATGCATCTTTGAGTGCACGTAAATCCCTTTCAAATGCAGTAAGCTTTTCTTTCTCTGGTCTAGCTAGTGTCTCAAATTTAATACGCCCACCTTCAGTAGGAGCCATTAAACCCTTAGGCTTAGTTGCCTCTTCTTCAGTAACACCTGCAGCCTTAAGGTATTTACTACGAACCTCTTCACCTGCAGTTGAACGTAGTCCAAATGCTGTACGATCTTGCATGGCAGGTAAATCAAGTCTGGGTATCCTACGGTCTGTCTCACCTGCAATGTACTCACTAGGACTCATTACAGGGCCTGTAGCCTCTTGAATAAGCTCAGATGGCTTGTAGGTCTTACCTTGCTCTGTTTGTGCCTCTATGACCCCTTTAATGAGCGTATCAGCCTGTCCACTTTGTAGCACTGTGGTAATCTGTGAATCTGTAATATCAGGCAATAAAGATTTTAATTGCTTAGCCTGATTGGTAAGCTCTTCCTTACGTTTCTCAGCAATAGCTTCTGCACGTTTACGGGATTCGTACCAAGACTCCATAAGGATCTTATTATCCTCACGGATCTCTTTATCACGTTTGTTGATTTCTTCTACAGCCTGAGTAGCAAACCCAGTAAAGAAAGATGCAAAGCTCATTACATGCTCCCCCTAGACATCAAACCCTGCTTAGGCATGGTAGTATTGATCATAGGTTCATTATAAGGTTCATAGGACTCTATATTTTGCATAGCATCTTTAACTACAGACCTAGCTACACTACGAGGTACACGTTTCTCTTTCTCTATACTCTTATAGGATTCTACATATTCAGTGTCTGTTGCATCTGCTACGTACATTAATAGTTCACGAACAATAGGATTCACTAAGAATGCTACATCGAGCGTATGAATGCCATTCATGACACTAGAAGTGGTCACTATATCTGCTAATGTTTCAATGTCTATCTTTTCTTCAAGGGCAGTTATAATGTAATCAGATACTTCTTCATCAAGTAATCTTTCTGTGTAGTATTTAAATGCCTCTTCGACAGTGTTTAGTTGAGATGGATTTTCCCAGGGTACATTCCTAGGTTGACCTGTTAGTGACATGCCAGGGACAGCACCTTGTAGAAACTTAGTATCCATGATCAATTACTCCGCTACTTTGTCTTTGATGGCCATTCTCATCATACGTATGTCATGTACATAATCAGCAATACGACCCATCATGTCATCATCTGTGGGCATGTCTTTGGTAGATTTTACTGGTACACTTTTAGAGGTCTTAGCAAGTAAGCCTTTTCCTGTAGGTTTGCTATGGGAGTTCATACGCTCAGCTACAAGCTTTTCAATTTTAGTAATATATTTATTCATAGTTTAACCTGGAGCAGGGGTTGTAACAAAGTAATCATAACCTCCATACATGTCAGCCTCCATGTCATTTAAACCTGCATTATCTATAGAAGCTATATTAGAAGTAAAGCCTTTTATAGAATTAATTGCCCATGTAGCTATATCACCTGCAATAGTTGTCTTACCTAATATAGCTGCAGTTACAGCACCAGCAGCTTGGTATGCACCTGCAGTACGTTGAGCTTTAGCTGCCTCAATCATGCCTTCTTTTTGCAGAGTAGCGATAGCTAAACGATTCTCACGATCTAGGTCATTCTCACCTGCAGTAAAAGCAAATTGCATATTGTCACGATATGCCTGCCATTGATTGTTGTACTCTGCCATGCTAACTGCTAAAGCATTCTGAGCATTAATTTCATTAGCTCTATTTTGTGCAGCCGTATTAGCAGTGGCAATATTTCTTCTCCACTCTGCATTTGATTGATCTACAATAAGTCTGTTTTGTGCATTGAATTGATCTCTCTGATTCATTTGAGATGCATTAAACTGACTAAATGCATTATCTTGTGACACATTAAACTGTGATAGGGCATTGCTTTGTGAAGCATTGAACTGATTCACTTGAACCTTTAACCCATCATAGAATTGTGTAACTTGATTCTCGGAAGTAGCATTAAACTGTGCAGCTGCATTTTCAGCAGCAGCATCTGAAAGCATAACTTGTGTAAGTTGCTGTGTCTTAAAGATAGCCATTTGCTGCTGAGCATCTAGATTACGCATGTCCATAGCTAAGAAGGCTCTAGCATTCTCTACTGCAGCTTGCTGTCTATTATTAAGATTAGCCATATCCATAGCTGCAATCTTAGCTGCATTCTGCAGTGTAGTTGCTTGTGCAGCATTTAAGTTGGCTATACTTAGAGACTTCATAATCTCTGAGTTTTGTAATGCAGCTTGCTGTTGTGCAGTAAATGTCAGGTTATTAGCTTCAGCTAAACGAGCAGAGTTAATTACAGCTGCCTGTTGCCTATTATCTAAATTCTTCATTTGCAATGCAGCATCTATTTGTGCATTAGCAAGTGCAGTTTGTTGCTTGTTACTTAGATTCTGAAGATCAACTTGCAAAGCATTAGCACTATTAGCAAGTGCAGTCTGCTGAAGGTTGTTTAAATTAATATTATTGACTTCTGCATAACGTGCAGCATTAGCTATAGCTGCTTGTTGTTGATTGCTTAAGTTTTGACCTTGCAATGCAGCTTTAATTTGAGCATTGGCAATGACAGCCTGTTGCTTATTACTAAGGTTCTGAGACTGTAAAGCAAAGGCATTAGCTGAGTTTTGCAACTCAACCTGTTGCTCAGCATTAAAGTTAGCAAGCATAACACCCTGCTGTGCAGCTGCATTAGCCAAGGATACTTGCTGTCTATTATTAAGATTAGCAAGTCCCATATTAGCAAATGTTTGTGCATCTTGTGCTGCAATAGGTAGTGCAGATTCCATAGCAGCTTGTAAGATAGCTGCACTTGCCATGGAAGATCCACCTAAACCTCTAGCTGCCATAGCTGCATTAGCTGCACGAATAGCACCAGCAGCCCATGCAGGTGTGCCATCATCAAAAGACTTCATGAGCTGAGTCAATTGACCTTGTACAGTAGCATTAGCGTCTACATTACCTTGAATAAATTCAGCTAACGTACCATCACTAACAGAGAATCTGCTAAGCTTTTTGGCTACAGCTATAGCATCCGTAGCTAAACCTGAATCGACAATAGCTTCAGCATATGCCATATCTTCAGGTTTAATGGTAGCTGCAGTGACTAACTCTTGGGCAGATACGGCACGAGTAGCTGCAGTAATAGTGGCTACAGTACCCATAGTAGCTGCAGTAGCAGTAACTGCAGTTTTATCTGTAGCTGCAGTGATTGTTTCACCAGGGGCTACCGTACGAGTACCTGCAGTTAAAGTAGATACAGGAGCAGCAGTTAATGTAGCTGCAGTAGCACCACTAGATACAGTACCTGTTACAGCTGCAAGTGTTGTGCTTACGCTGCCTGTAATAGCAGATACTTTCTCTAACTCTGTAGTAAAAGCATCTTCTACAGTAGTTGCAGCCATTGTAGCAGCAGTACCAGTACCTACAGTGGCTACAGTTGTAGCACCTGAAACAGTTTTAGCTGTCACTGTAGTCAGTGAAGGTAGCGTAGAGACTGTCAATTCTTGTTTAGTATCTGTTGCTAGTGTTACAGCTGTAAGCGTTGTTATAGTAGGTTTAGATAGACCTGAGAATAGATTATCTATCACATTACTTGTACTCCTGGTTGTACCTGCCGTAGTTACGGTTGCTCGTGCTGTTGTTGCAGCTGTAGTTGTGTTAGCGAATAGCGTCGTTATAGGGGCTTTAGTCGTAGTCCCAGTTGTAGTAGCTGCTGTAGTAGTTGATACAGTTGTAATAGTCCCAGCAGTAGCCCTAGTAGTAGTTGATACAGTTGTAATAGTCCCAGCAGTAGCCCTAGTAGTAGTTGGATTAGTTTCTACATCAAGCCTAGTATCCCCTGCACGAGTTGTAGTTGTAGGGGGCTGGGTAGTAGCAGCTTGTGTAGTAATAGTAGCCTGTGTAGTAGAAACCGACGCATATATCTCTGCATCAGAAAGCCCACTATTTACTCTTGAAGCAATCAAAAATCTAGGTAGACCTGTTTCACTAACTAGTCTGTCAATTCGTGCAGCTAGCTCATCAGCGGGTGCTAATGTGACAGTAGCTTCAGTAACAAAAACAGGTTCGGTTGTAGGGGGTTGCGTTGTAGGTGCTTGAGTTGTAGGGGGTTGCGTTATGGGAGCTTCAGTGACAGCGGCAGCTTCAGTGACAACAACTGGATCTGCCCTAAATGTTAGGTTAGATACTGCTCTATCTGCATCCTCAAGACTAAATCCAAACTTATTAACAAGTGCCCAATGAGCAGCCTCAGACTTTGACGGTGATCCAATAAAACCATTCTCATACATCCACTGAGCATCTGCAGATGTTACTGTGTTTGCTGCAGCTTGTAATGCCGTTAAAGTATATGCACCACCACCAAAAGTAATCTCATCTGAAGACACACTATTAGCTGAACTATCTTCTTGTGTACGTCCTACTCTACCGCCTATAGCAAACTTCTTAACATCTCCACCACGTGCCATATATTTATCAGCAACTAGTCCATACTTCTGTGCCATTGCAGGATCAGATTGAAGGAACTCATCAAACATAGACATAGGACCATCGTAGCCCATTTTACGTGCTACAATTTCCTTCTGTTTTGCTGTGAAATTTTTACTTGGCATATCAGTGTTGTCCCTGCTTTATCGCATCAATAAGGATTCAGCTTCTCTACGTTTAACTAATCCTGGTAGTATCTTGCCACCACCTCTAACCCATCTCATAAGCTGTTCTCTTGCACCTCCCCAATCTTGGGCATTTATCTTACGTCTAAGTGTACTTGTCTGTAATGCCCCTACACCTAAGTTATATGCAAAATCTACAATGGCATTAAACTTACGCCAATCCCTAGACTGCATAGCTAATGATATTAAGATAGGGCACTGTCTAATTACACCGGGAGCGTATGTGTGCATAAGCTCAAACAGTAGAAGTTGCCTTGCTTGAGGTTCTGTTATAGCTACATCTGTTAATTTAACCTTACGTCCATCTGCATAGTAAGTACTTCCATACCCAATAGTAGGAATACCTGCAGGGCACAAATAAGGCTTAGATGAAAACCCCTCAAACCTACGACATAACTCAGCAGCAATATCTAATTGCATATAGTATTATACTACAAACCACGCTTAGCTAGTGTTCTATCTAAGAACCAATAATTAAGTGTCCCGCTAACTAAGGCACTCATATCTGTAGTCATCATAGTCTTAAATACAATCTCTGCAGGTGCACCTGATAGCCAAGCATTCCATGCAAACCATACATGGATAAATGACCATATGAACAATACCCAATAAGTAACTACAGGTCTAACACTTGCAGACAAGGAAGCTGCCCATCCACCTGCAGCTTTAACCATTTCACTTTGTTGATTGATGGCAGCTTCAAATGCAGCCATAACACCTGTATCAATAGCAGCTTCACGCTGAGCACCTATTTCTGCTAGTTTTTGTGCACCACGCTGAGCTTCTAAATCACATTGCCTACTGAACATAAGTAGTTCATGATTTCTCTCATTCTTTTTATCGAGCCATTTTAAGACCTCAGGTGCAAGTCTGAATAGCCCACCAAAGATAGATCCTAATAGACCACCACTTAATATGTCTAACATATCTAACTTTCTTCTTTATTAGCTTTTCTTCTAAATATACATTGAACTGTATCCGTTTCCCAGATACGAATAGCTGTCCATATAATAGTAAGTATGGCAGCTACAGCGGGTAATAATTCAGCCAATGTACCTACCACTGTAATAATAGATATGGCATCACCTAATGTTTTTACTTGTTCATCAGCTTGCAATGCCATACTATTTACCTTTCTCTATTTCATTAACATGTTTCCAAAGTTCAGTGATTTGTTTATCATAGCCCTTCTCTAGATAATCGACACGAACTTTAATAGTTACTGCATACGCTGCAATAGCTACAACTGCTGCCCCTAGATACCATAGCTTACCAAGTGTTTCTATGGCTTCCATGGGTAATTACACTGCAGATGCAGCCCAAGGTAGCGGTGGCGTAATCACCGGAGGATTGATCTGGTTATCGATATTGCTTTGCACCGCAGCTTCGGCACTGGCTTTGTCCACGCCGTTAGCCCAAATCCAACCAAGCACAGTCTCTAAAGTAAGGTCTTGGTAGGGGATAAAGCTCGTTCCCTGCACCACGGGTAGTGAGCAAGTTGAATAGACCGAAGCGTTGTAAGTGCCATCAGTGCCGTTGCAGGTGTAGTGGACATTGATGACGTAATCCTGACCTTCAGGGGCGTTGGGTAGACAATTTAGGGCTGTCACAACCCAGTTAAACGTAGTCATGGTTGAGTTCCTTCAAGTTGAGCGACACGCTGTCGCAGGGATTGCAATTCAGCAATGATGTTTGCAATGAACTCTGCCGAGCCATATTCCATTGCTTGCATCTCTTCACCGTCTTTTTCACCCGTTACGCTGCTTGGGCTAACTTCTTGCACTTCGTGAGCGATAAAACCAACACCCTTGCTGCCATCAGCCTTCCAATTCCAAGTCTTAGGTTTAAGTGCGTCAATGAATGTGCCGGAGTTTGTTAGTGGCTGTGGGCTGTCTTTTAGGCGGTAGTCGGAGGAAGTGTTGTAGGCGGTTGCGGTGTTGGTATATGTAATATTTCCTACTGACGCAGTGGCATTTCTAAAATCAGCGGCTGTTGTTGTATTGGTTGTTGATGCCCGATTCCAAACAAGCAATGGCCCACCGCTAGAACCAAATGGATACAAAGTAAAGCCTTCACCAGCAGCCGTCGTCGTCCCCACCAGCAAATCCCCACCGCTCGTGATGCGGGCGCGTTCGGTGACAAGTCCAGAGCCGCCATCGAAGACACCAAAAGCCAATGCATTGGTGGAAGCTGGGACAGACAGAGTTGCCGCACCAACTCCGCTTTGATTAAGCAATACCGCCGTTTCAGTTCCATTGTCTGTATGGACTTCAAGTTTTCTTGACCCGCTTGTCGCACCAATCAAAAGTCGCCCACTCGCATCCAGCGTCATCGCCTGCGTGAAGGAGATCGCATTGCCTGCTGTGCCGGAGGGGGCGGTTGACCAGACATGAGCGCCTTGGTACTGATAGTAATGTGACGCTTCTACGCTAGAGGCAGCGTATTTAAAGCCACTATTGTAATAAGTGTTAGCAAGAAGATACGCACTTGCAGTTCCGTTCCAGACGCCGTAACCAGCCTGAAAAACCTCAAAAGCTCTTCCTTGACTCCAAGCACTCGGCGTCACCCCCAAGCCGAGGTTGCCGGAGGAGTCGAGGCGCATGCGTTCGCCAACACTTTGGTCATAAAACCGCAACGAACCATTTAGGCCTGAAGTTGTATTTCCTGTTTGGATATACCATTGTGACGCGCCAGTTCCGCTTGTTCTTAAATCAAGCCGTGCTGCGCTACTACCAGAACCTCTGTCATAAACAGCCGCTTGCGTATCACCACTTGTCGTGGAAACATCCAGCTTATAAGCAGGCGAACTCGTCCCAATCCCCAGCCCTGTGGAGGTGAGGCGCATTTGTTCGGAGGCTCCGACACCAAACGCCAAAGGAATGGCATTGCTTGACGTAACGCCTATTACGCCAGCAGCAAGGACATTGCTGCCAAAGATGCCAATATTCGTCCCGTCAGACGACCTAAATGTTGCGTTTGCCCGAACCTCACCAGCGACAGAAAAAGTGCTCCCATCAAACGTCAGCGCACTCCCGCTCGTCGCTACCTTGCTGCCGTTCAGATACAACACACCGTTAGCAGTGCCGCCAGAGAGGGTGACGTTGCCTGATGCGGTTAGGGTGGTAAAAGCACCTGTAGAAGCTGAATTAGCACCAATAGCAGTACCATCAATAGCACCACTATCAATGTCAACTTTAGATATATCAACTTCACCTGTGCCATTAGGAGTAAGGGCAATATTACCGTTAGCACCATCATAAATACGAATAAGGCCAGAGTTAGTACCTGCATTCGTATTGAATATCAGATCCCCTGTGCCATTCGTTGTGACAGTAACATCTGTGTTACTATCTCCAACTTGTATGGTATCGGCAGTTAATATGACATCACCTGTACCATTGGGCACAAGGCTTATATTACCGTTCGTATCGGTTGAAGATATCGTATTACCATTGATATTGATGTTATCAATCTGGGCTTCTGTAACAGCTGAGTTAGTTCCCAGTGTAACACCATCAATTGTACCTGCATTGATATCTGCAGTATCAGCTACAAGTGCATCAATGTTAGCTGTACCATCAATATACAAATCTTTAAACTCAAAGCTGGAACTACCTAAATCAACTGTATTATCAGTCTTAGGTGTAATAGCTCCAGTGCTTATGACAAGATCTTGTGCAGGACCTATCTTGGTAATGGGTGCACCATTAGCTGCTGTACCATCGTGCGTATGTCCCGTACTTGCATGGAATGCAGCTACAAGTGCATCAAATTCACCGTCTAAATCTGCAGCATTAATAACATTACCTGTGGCAATATTATTACTGGTATCATTACGTGTATAGCCTGCCATTTAAGTGTACCTCTTATCTTCGGTCAAAAGATGAATACTCTAGTACTGCTGCGTCGAGTGAAAACGGAGGATCTGTGCCTATGGATTCAAATTGCAAAGAGACAGTAAATCCAGATCCTATAGTCTGTGTCGTAAATACTTTCTTTAATTTACTTCCAAATACAGATGTTCCGTATGTAGCTGTTACTGCACCATAGATAGCAACTGCACCTGCCACATTAGTTAGATTGATGTTCTCTGGCTGTATGACATCTTCTTCATCAAAGTCAAACATCAAGTTCACTGAAATAGATACACCACCTTGTGGATCAATGTATAGTTTTAATTTATAAATTGATTTACGTAAAGTAGGATCAGTGATAGGAACATAAGGTGTATAAAAGTAAGCTGTTATATCACCGCCATCAAAAGAGTTACCACTTTCCATCTTGTATACGTAGCCCGTATCATTGGAAAATATAATAATCTCTGCCTTATTACGATAGTTATAATCAGCTAAATATGCTCTAATACCCCGTAACTCAGCCCAGGCTATAGCGACATTGTTATCAACTTCGGTCTGTACACCTAAGATGCCTACTGCATTTTCTGTAGATACATTAGTGTTGTACCCGAATATTCTATACTGTGACTTACTCTTAATAACTACAGATGCAAATGAAGTTGAAGTAGAGATCATATTAGTGACCTCTTTCTGTATAACTTTAGATACAACCGCTAATCCAAAATCCCCTACACGATCTGTAGCACTCAATAACCTGATACCATCTGGTCCAAGAAATATAATGTCACTTCCATATTCTTGAATCGTATCAGTATCAATGCAACCTACATTCTCAGTGATAGGTTGCAACACAAAGTCTGCAAGTGTATTGCCTACAAGCCTTGTTATCTTACGTTGACTAAAGACAATAAGCTGTTCACGGAATACAATTAAACCTGTAATAGCACTTCCTACCGATATGATCCCTGCTCCATTAGCAGGTGTATAATCATTATCTGTATAGGGGGCAGTGAATATAAGCTTATCCCCCTTAGCTAAGAACAGATGATTTTTAAAGAAGACTACATGCTCAGCACCAAAGGCGTCTGCAGTTGCATTATTCTGTACTGTAAATGTCGTACCGTCCCATGTCATGGGTGGATTCTGACCATCTACAATGCATATTTTCTCTGTTGTAGCAATACGATACTTAGCATGTCTGGCTCTAGAACTATCAATTAACGCTGCAGTTAGCCATGTAATTGCTGCATTGTCAGATGGACTAGACGCAAGTGAAGGATTAATTGCTAAAGTAGCCCCACCTGATGATACCGTTGCATCTGCAGTAACCGTGTATACTTTCTCTACACCTGCAATCGTAAATGTATCACCAGCTTGTGGTACTGAAGTTAATCCATCGACTACTAAGCTAGAGCCAGTTTGACCTGCACCATTAACTAGTGTAGTGCCATAGCTTGGGACATTGATCTGTGTCCACGATGTACCCGTTGAATAGTATATATTACTATTTTTAGCTGCAATGACTTTATTTTCCCATGCAGCAATGCCATGAATTGTACCTGTAGCAGTTGTAAATGTAACTGCAGCTAAATCAGCAGGGCTAGAAGCAAGGCTAGTAGTCAGTGTCAGTGTAGCTCTTTTATTAGTAGAGTCATATGAGACACCTGCAGTTGCAATTGTATATGTACCTGTAACACCTGCAATCGTTAGTTGATGTCCATCTGAAGGTGCTTTGTATATATTACCGACAACTAATGTCGTACCTGTTTGACCTGATCCGTGTACTTTAACTGCTGCATAAGAAGGTACTAAGGTACTTGAATACTTTTCATAGCCTAGTATGCGTTGATATCCACCTTCTACAGATGGTTCAAAGTTACGTAGTACACGAGCTGAGCCTGGGAGTTTAATACCCTGTTGTAGTGGGGATAGATTAGTAACTAACCCACCTGCAAACTCAAAGGGATATGTAGCCCAACGATCCATCAGGAAGCCAACCTTGGACCTACTACATATCTGCGCTGTTGCTGTATCATTTTGCTACGAACATAATCATAGCGATTGATACAGATAACTCGCATATTTTTAATGCCTTGCTCAAACTTCTGTTTAGATAGTGTGGCAGCTTGTTCATTACTTCTAAACATGTAAGTGTAATACATACCACCTTCAATAATTACATGTTTAAATGTTTCAGGTATATCTGGCACATCATCGTAATTTACAAGATCTACTGCATTCTTATAATACTCGTACACTAATGTATAAGCTTTATCTGGACATGACACTAGACCAAACTCTAAGCCAGGAGCACGAAATACATAAGTAGGAAGATCACGCACACTAGTATCACTAGTATATTCTTGATCTACATACTGCTCCAAGTATTCTTCATAGGACATGATCTTAAGCTTTGAAGTATCATTATCCAGGGAACTGTCTTCTTTAATCCTGAAGCTGTCAAAATCAATAGTCTTTGCATCATTTGGGTAAGCATAACGTGTCTCACCTGCAGTTAATATAATCTCATCTCTGCAGTGGTTAAAAGGCCATTCAAACTCTTCTTGATTAATATCTTGTATGGCATTATTAATTGCATCTTTAGCATGGGAGTAAAACCCTTTAGCTGATGCAAAGTTAGATGAAGTAAGTTCAACTTCATTAAACCTACGATTAATTGTATTAACTAAATCTAGATAGTTATATGCCATTACTGCTCCCTAATACGCAATCTAACAGAGCGTTCAGCAGTGCTACCTGTATTATCCGTAATACTACAAAAGAAAGTATATTCTTTATTCAATGTACCTGAGCCTAGATTAATCGTAGCTACTGTGCTTGTATTAGTCTGTGATATATTTTGAATACCATCTACAGTAGCACCCGCAGCTATCGTAGTTTTAGCTGTACTTGAAGTGCTTACAGACCATGTGACTGTTGAGATTGTTGCACCACCTAAGAATCTAGACCAGTCGATACTGTAGTCTAAAATCTCATTAGGATCTTTGCTAGGCCAACTATATGCCACTATGCTACCCTCTCTTTTCGATCACCAGATGTACTACGTCTTTGTACAGTTACAGATGTCTTAGGATAATCTGTGATGTAAACAATTCGTTTAGGACTTGCAGGTATTTTAATAGTCCTATACGGGTTGTTAGAAAGCTCTACAGTTGTTGATTGAACTGCAGGTATGTAAACTAATCTATCTCTGCTATATAAATGTGCAACTGCTGCATAATCAAAACCTGTAGTAATTACATTAATACTACCTAGTGCACTTGTTGTAGCTACGCCAGATACATTTACTCTTACATTTTGTACAATAGTTACATTATTAATTTCTGCAGTGGCACTTACACCACTTACTGATATTAATGCATTGCCTTGTACATTTAAGGTGCCAGCTTCAGCTGTTGCATTTACGCCTACTACATTAACAGGAGTTCTTAAATAGACTGATACTGTAGTTATTTGTGATTGTGCTTGAATACCAGCACTAACTTCACCATATCTATCAGTGCCATATACACCTATACCATAATATGCACCGGCAAGTGTTGGTATAAACTGGATACGGCTTTTGGCATTTACAGTGCCAACTAAACCAGTACTTGATACTCCCGTAGCGTTTAAAGTATTATTTGTTGTAAACGCTAATGTGCCAACAGTTATACTGCTTTCTACACCTGTTACAGCGACACCCGTAGTCTCTTTAACAGTTACAGATCCAACTGCGGATGTTGTATCAGATCCCTGTACACTAGTCAATGCATTTGCTAATATACTAGGAATACTTGTACTTGCTAGGGAAGATACCCCAGATATTACATGTGAAGCAGTGCCAGTAACAGATACAGACCCTACATACCCTGTAGCATTTACTTGTTGTACTTGGGCAGTTGCACTTCCAGAAACACTTACTCCATTTACACTTGCAGTAGTGCTTGTACCGCTTAAACTTGTATTAGCATTTGCTGTAGTATTAACACTACTTATAATTCCTGTAACTTCTAGACCAGAAATAATAGAAACTACATTTGTTTGTACAGTAAGTGTGCCTACTGCACTTGTTGCATCTACGCCTGTTACATTGACGTTGACAGATACAGAAGCCGAAGATGAAGCCCCTGTATCACCAAATGCTGCACCGCCAAATGCTGAGAAGCCTAACACATTGTTGCCTTATACGATCTGCGACGTTGCGAAGTAAGTAATCTGATCTGTAGCAAACGATTCAACTTGTAGAGTCTGCACAACCTCTACAGGTTCCACATTACCCCAAGCACTCTCAACCCAAGTCTTACCTTCGTGCTGCCAGTTCCACTGCCATCCTGCTCTGTCTGCTGGCTTAGGGTCTCTGATGATCCATTCCCAGTTTAACCATACAAGTTCCTTGCCTTCGGGAATCTCTGCCGGTGGTGATGGAGCCTGTTGCCAGCCCTCTGTGCCGTCTGTCTCTTGTGATGGGATAGACCCGTTTTTTGTCCAGTACATATCTATCCTTATAGGGTTGGGAAGGCTGCTGTTGGTAATGGATAACCAGTGATTGTCGTTGAGGACACAGTTTGGCTTGCGCTGACTGTATAGGTTCCTGCGCCTCCGGTTCCAGTTCCCAGTGCAGTAATTGTTGTTCCTGCGGTTACACCTGTGCCTGATAGAACCATACCCACAGCAAAAGTTCCTGTTACAGTGCCGCCAACAGTTAATGTCGTACCGGAAATGGATGATGCGGTGCTTGAAGCAGAGCGAGCATATCCGGGGGTAATCCTCAAGTCTTGCAGATAGCCGTTTAAGTAACTCCCATTAGCTCCGTAGCCGACACGCAAAATCGTTGCAGTGAAATTTGTGGAGTTAGTGATATTGGCGTAGGACGTTCCGTTTGCATAGATACGCCACGATGTCCCTGAGCGAGTTAATGCTAAGTGATACCACTGACCTGTGACTAGCGTTAACCCAGAACTACCTCCGTAGTACGTCCCAGAGGTTGATAAATTCAAAGTTCCAGATGACAAGTACCAATCAAACCCTGCCCCATCGCTTCGCCAATCTAGTAAGACCCCTGAACTTACACTATTAAAGTAAAACCACCCCTCAACTGTAAAATCACCGCTACCTAATACAAGCATCCTTGACGTTGGGCCATACAAATAACTCGTTGACCCATTGAACGCCATACTCCCACTACCCCACTTAGCAGAGATCGCCGTACTTATCTGTGCATTGCCCACCGTCTCCAGATCATTCTTGCTTGTGGCATCGTAAATGCCAGCGTTGGTGAAGTTGAGGAGGAGGGAGGTGCCTGAGATTGCTGTTAGTGGTGCGGTTGGTACGGTTAGTGTAGTTCCAACTCCATAAACATTTGAACCTTTAACAATCCGGACATTTGATATGTACCCTGGGAATTCAGTATCGCTTGTACCATCCCCGATATAAACAGAATCATTAACAGAAAAATTATTTGAACTGGTCGTGGTTGCTTCTCTAGTTCCATTCACAAACAAAGCAAATGTTGTTCCGGTTCTAGTAACAGCAACATGAGTCCAAGTATTTAAAGCAACTGTTGATGTTCCGCCAAGTGATACCACCCCACCACAATCAACGCTTACTCCGTTTGGATTGACGTTATATCTTCTCCAAAAGAGCGTTAACCCATTGCTGTTGTAGCCACCCGATTCCAGACGAATCACCACTGGGTATTGCCCACCAGGGGTTGCGGTTGGGTAAATCCAAGCCTCTATTGAAAAATCACCAGTACCTAATTGAAATGCCGCATTGCTAGCAACACTCAAATAATCCCCATTCCCATCGAAATACCCTGACCCACCATTAGTCGCAGCAGACCACGATGCAGTGGGGTTGAATGGGGAGAAGGATTGTACGGATGTTCCAGTGCCTACAGTTGGAACAAAAGCATTAGCAGTAACATCTACAAAGCGATTTGATTGGCAAGTAAGCAGCGATGTTTGCGTACCCGTAATTGCCGAGATATTTGTGCCGGAAGATTGAGTTATTGCTAGTGGTGTTGACGGTACTGTGAAATTTCCTGTGTACACAGCAACGCCTTTGACAACCCTGACGTTACTCATATAAGACAACACATTATCATTGGTAGCTAACCTACCAATTCTTAGCGGTTCAGCATCGCCACCGCTACCAGCACCGTAAGTTCCTGTTGTTGCGTCCTGTACGCCGTTAATGAAAAAGTATAGAGTGGTTCCATTCCATACAACAGCAACATGGTTCCATTGATTAGGCGTTAGCGAGGAAGTTGAAGTTACAACCGTCTGACCTGTTACTAGAAACTTTAAGGTGTTAGCACCAGAGCCACAATAAATTTGATATGAAGAAGTAAACCCGCCACTTGCCTGCCTTCTTGTAATCCAGTTTCTATCTCTAGCAGGTGCGTTTTCCGTGGGGTAAGTCCAAAACTCAATAGTCCAACTAACACCAGAAAGATTAAAAGCGGCGTTAGACGCAAAACTAAGCTCAGAAGTATTGGCGGAAAAATAATTCCCCCACCCCGTCTGCGAGAACGGGCTAAACGTTCCCTGTGTCGTGTTGCCGTTGCGGGTGATGGTGAAGTTATTGGTAGAACCGTCTAAGAACGTATTGTTTTGTGCGCCGTTGGTTCCATTGCCGGGAAGCAGAAGTGTGGTGTATTCAAAATACTCGTCGGTAGTAACCGGTGGGGAGCCACCACCAGAAAACGCCGCAGCAATTGCCGCTGTAAGTGCGCCAGCCATCAGGTTACTCCTGGTCCAGAAACGTACCAAGTATCAGTAGCTACTTTTAACAATGTAGCCATGCCTTTTGTTGCTACCGTCCTGTTTCCTGTTGCGCCGTTTGCTAGCTGAAACGTCACGCCAGCACCAGAAATCGTTAGGTTTCCAGAGTTGTTATTAACCACAAGAATCACTGTCCCTACGTCAATAGCGGTTGTGGAGTTAGTGTTTACTGTGAGCGTTGCAGTAGACCCACCTGTGAAGTAAATGTGCTTGCCTGCATCACTTGCCGCTACGGTCGTGTTTGTGCTTTGTGGCGCACCTATATAACCAACTTTGTTAGTACCATCTATCGTACAACTAGAAAGCGTTCCAGACGATGGCGTACCTAAAGCCCCGCCTGGAGCAACATAATCCGTCCCTGCTGTTGCAGCAGAGATCGCTGTGCCGTTGCCCTTGAGTACGCCTGTAATTGATGTGGAGAGTGATATTGCTGGGGTAGATGTTGAATTTGCCACGGTACCAGCAAAGCCATTAGCCGAAACAACCGAAACAGCCGTTACTGTACCAGCACCAGCCGGAGAACTAAATGTAAGATTCCCAGACCCATCAGTGCTTAGAAACTGACCATTCGTACCGTCAACACCTGGAAGTGTAAATGTTGTGCTTGATGACGTATTAGCCGATTGCAGCGTGGTTGTCCCAGTGCCGCTTGCATTACCTTGGACCTTGAGATTACTCATGTGATTTCACCCAAAAATAAGCCACGCTTGACCTGTAGACACCGTGACTGCCTTGCCTGTGTTAATCGTAATTGGCCCAACAGCACTTGCATTATTGCCCGTCGGGATGGTATAGCTACTTGTAATAGTTTGATTGTTTAGTGCAAACAATGTACTTGAGGCAGGAAATGTGACAAAGACATTCTTTGTCCCAGCACTAAAATTTACCAAGCTTCCTGCATTACTGGAAGACAGTACTGTATCCCGTGAAAGAGTCGTTCCGCTTAAGGTGTAAGTTCCAACTCCAATCTCCCAATCGGAGCCTGTTGAATCAACAATAGTGTAAAAGGTACTATTTCCGTTACCTACCGCAGCAAAAGACCGAAACCCACTAACTGCACCAGCAAGGGTTACCGTGCCCGTTCCAGTAGTTGTCGTAGTTTCTTGAACCCTATCTGCAAGGACAAAAGCCATTACTATTTAAGCAATACGAATAATAGCGTTAGATGCATCTGCAGTTGGAAACTGAATAACAAAGTCCCCGTTCGTAGATGTCTTATCACTACCAAATGCAAGAGCACATACTGCATCAGTAGTACCAGTTCCGCCTGCAGTTGTCGTGTTATAAATTAATGCGCCATTAGCAGTTATCGTAGCCGATGACCATGTAGTATCTGCAAAGTCTACAAAAGCAGTTGTACCACTTGTAGTGGGTGTTACATTAGTCAGCGTATTACCACCCGCACTATATCCAGTGCCTACAACTTCATTGGAAGTACTATAATCAGTAGTAGATGCATCAAGTGATGCACTCGAAGTAAACAAGGCAATCTTAAATGTGTGCCCTGTGCTTGCAGTAAAATTATGTTTACCTTGTAAAAGCTCTTGCTTAAAGGAGGTACACATTGCTGTTGTGATAGCCATTACTTTATCCTTGCAATAAGATGTCTTTCATGGGATACAATTGCCTGTTGAATATAGTATTCAATAATCTTTTGTATATTGTTTTTGTAAGCTAATGCTTGATCACGTATGGGACCTTCTGTTTTGTCACCTACATGAATGATTTTATCTGCAGCTAGTTTAGCCCAATCAGTCACTGCTAAAGGACCATTGCTAGATGCAACGACATTAACTGCGCCCGGAGAAAGATTTGCTGTAAATGTAAACATATAGAAAGGGGGCAATGCCTTGTTAGACACTGCCCCTATCTGCTTAAAAATTAAGCAAGCTGATCACGATCTACATCAGCAGGTCCTACACGGCCATCAATGTTGCAAAGCAATGCCCATACACGGATCTTGCCAGCAGAAATTGCGGTAGTAGAAGTTGCAATCAATAGATCAATGGTATCAGCAGAACCACGAACGATAGGCTGATAGGCAGCAGGTTGTGCTGCATAACCCGTAGCAGAACTATCAAGCGTAGCACCATCAACAAATGCATCAGCATCTGCACCCGTGATGCCAAGATCAACAGTGACATCACCAGTGATCGTTGAAGTGACTTGATAACCGGCAGCAATAACAAGCGTTTCTGCAGGAACATCAATCACTTCAATAACATCAGCAGCAGCAAGTGCACTACCTTTAGTGGTGGTAGCAACAGCAAAATCAAGCTCTTGCTCAACCATATAAGGCATATTACGAATGGAACGGCTGGGGTGGGTACCTGCCTGAATTCCTGGGGATACGTCTACAGTAGCCATTTATAAATTCCTTTCAGATGAACTTAAATAAGATATAGCACGTTTTAATGTTTCAACATTATCATCAAAATGTCCAAGAGCCATGTTGCATTTACTACAAAGTAGCCCTCTTACTTTACCTGTCTCATGACAGTGATCAATAAACATCTTTTCACGAGCAGTGTTTTTATTAGACTCAGAATCACAAATAGCACATCTGTAATTCTGTTTTTCTAGCATGGCATAGTAGTCATCTGCAGTTATGCCATAAGTTCTAACAATAAACGATTTCCATTTGATGTGCTCTCTACAAGGATTGCACTGGGACCTCATAGCTACGCCGTTCTTAGCTCTGCTGTCTCTTTCAAGTCGGAAATTAACTGCTTGCTTAAACACCCCACATGAAGTGCAATGTCTGCCGTTTTCATGTGGGTGCCCTTGGTAAAGTTTTAATGTGTCCATCAAAACATTATAACATAAAGCAATTAAGCTGCGTTATACTTGGCAGTTACAATTGCTTCTGGCCTAAGGACTTTCCTACCATATAAGTGCATACCACGTACAATGTCAGCAAAACTGTCAGGGTCACGATAGTTTTCAGTCTTGGTAATTTGCTGTGCAGTAGCAACAGCAGCTTCATGACCTGCTACAATGACACCGTAGTTGCTGTTCTGGTTAGCAGTACCGGTAGTACCTGGGCCAGTGCCAATCTTGGGAAGGTTGTTAGAAACATAAACACGGAAACCGTGAAGGTTGTTAATAACAAGACCATTTTGAAGACCAGAACCACCGAAGTCACTGTTGAGCAAACGGCTATCTTCATCTTTAAGAAGCTCGATAAAGACAGGATCGACAACCAACCAACGACCTGTGGTATCAACAAACTGCTGATCTAGCAAACGACCCATACGAGCAATAACCATTAAAGGTGATGCAGTTGCAGTGGGGAGTGCAGTTGCGCCAGGAAGACGAGCAGCAAGAGGAATGGAATGATCACCTGCAGATGCAGTGGTAATATTACCAAAGCTATCTTTACGAAGCTTCATCGAAGTAAGCAATTCATCTGAACCTGCAGTTGAAACAGCCTTAGTGCCGGGGGCAGTTGTACGTGCAGTGTCAGCATTGACATGCTTAGCTGATTGATAGAAGCCTGCAAGGTAGCCAAGAACGTCTTGATCATACTGGTCACGCAAGCGATATGCTGCACGATCAGATGCCATAGACATAAAGTTTACATGACTGTGAGCAGCTTCAATGTCATCAATCTTAAATGCAAAGTAGTTTGCTTGATCAACGACAAGGGTGAAGTCTTCGTCATCAAGATCTTGTGCCGTGATTTGTGTGCCACGAGCATAAGATTGAACAGAAACTTCAGGCTCTTTGATGATCTTAACCGAATCACCCATGTTAGCGATCTCACCGAAGTAGTCGCTATTAGTGATATCTTCTACGGTTGAAGATTTACGGAATGCAAGTTGTACCTGTTTGCTATAGATTACCGCAGAAAAGTTGCCATTTGGCAGGTTGTTGTAATTTGGGGCTTTAGGAAAAGCCATGATTTATCCTCCTAAGATAAATGAATAAGAATATAAATACGCTTAAACATTCACTACAGAGGCTGTCAATATTGAGTGCGAAATTTATCGGGTCAATATATTTTCAGGTAAGTCTGTTAGTCTATTGTTTTGCGCTACAAGATGGCACAAGGAAATAAACATTTGTTCTGTATATTCCTGTTTCATCTTATTGATAGCTGCACAGACTAGTTGGATATTACCCTTATGGTAGCCTTTGCTGCTATCGATTCGGTCTAAGCTTATAGTATTAAACTGGTTGGCTGTAGGTACTAGCGGCAGTTTTGTATAAGCACATAGACCTTGTTGCACTTCAAAAACATCTAGTAAGTCTTCGTTGACTAAACTAAATTCTTTATTCCGATTCTTGGCTTTAGTACAGAGGTTTTTTAGCCTTGAGTCTATTTCTCTAGTATGCTTTGGTATATAGCTTTTTCTATATACAGAAACATTTTTTCTTATTGTGTCTTCGTTTTTAAGATAGTATTCATGGTTTACAATACAAGCACAGGGCTTACATATTCCACGAACGCCAAACTTTTTATGTTTGTCTTTATGAAACTCTGTCAGTGGCTTTTCAATGCCACACTTACGGCAACACTTTAACTGTTCCATCTTATCCCCGACAAGAAAATGGGCTAGCTAATGTGTCGGCATTAGCAGGGGAGCTACCCTCTTCGCCCGTTATTTTGCTCTTGTTATATAAACCTAGTTTGAATTTGTCAAGTCAAATGCTACCTAGGCTACCTTGCGTGAAGTACTTACTAACGTGCGTGAGGCACTCACTACCTTGCGTGACCTGACTTATCATATACAAACTTACCAGAGCGGATGGCTGCAATAATACGATCTTGATTCTTTTCGTATTCAGCCGATGACATACGCTCTACATCAGATTCATAAATCACATCATTACTTCTTTCACTTGGCTGTGATCGTTTAGAACCCATCACAGAACGTGCAGCATCTTTATATGTGTCTTTCTTACGAGTGCCTGAAATGCCCATGTCAGCTTTGTACAAATCAATAGCACGTGCAGCTGAAATAGCATCTGTTTCATTGTCATATAAAGCTTGCTGTACCCATTTGGGTTGCTTATCTACCCACTCATGAAACTCATCTTGCTCCCTGATCTCGTCAAAGTCAGGGTGTAATTTCATAAGCTGTGCTTCAGCTTTCTTCTTTTCAGCTTCCTCTGCCATCTGATTAATCTTATGAACACGGGATTCAAGTTCAGCAGACTGTTCTCGTGCTTTTTTAATGGCAATAGTTTCAACAATCTTTGCTACATCTGGATACTCACTAACCCACGCCTCTAGTTCTTCTTCACTTTTGGGTAGCTTAATCTGTTCTTTTGTAGATGATTCTAATTGTGCCTGTAGTTCATCGATCTTCTTTTGTAGATCTAATTGTTGTTTTTGTGAGTGTCTACGTAGATCGCCATAACGCTTTTTAAAACTACGCTCCTCTGCACTTTCAGGTACAACACCGTCATCATCTTCTACATCTTCAGATTCAATGTTTTTCTTATTATCTGGAGTCTCAAGCATCTGCTTTAACTCTTCTTCTTCTTGTTTTATTTTTTCATGATTAGCATTACGTTTAATAAAACCTGCTACTTTTACGTGTTCAATTTGTTGTTGCTCAGACATACTTACCTCTTTAGTTGGGGGCTGTTACATCAGGTGGCCCAAAGGCTACTATTTAAAATAGCCCATAATGAAGGGTTATTGTTATTGAAAGCTACACCCTTCTATAGCTAACTATCTATTATATCATCCACCACCGGGGGTAGTCAATGCCCTGGTTACAATAGTAGGCATATACATTTGTAAAGCTTTAGCTGGATCTAAATTTTTCATACTAGCATTAATAGCAACATTAGATGCCATTTTTGTAATACTTCCTATACGCCGTATAGTATCCGTGTTTACCGTGCCACTTAAACTCTTCATTACATTTGCTGCTGCTACTTCTGAAACACCCGTAGATATAAGGGTGTCCTTAAAAGATGTTAAGAAATCACTCAAGTCCCCGCCTTGTACTACTTTAATAACTCCATTACCTATGGAGTTAGCAAATATACTAGACACTTGAGCCGGTTTTAAATTTATGGCATTTGCAATAGAATTTACAGTGTCTGCGCCTAAAATAGCATTTGTAATATCACCTGCGTTAGCATTAATAGCACCAGTAGCTGCCCCACTTAATACAGCTTTTTTAACATCACCACCAACTGCTGCAGCACTAATTCCGTTTACAGTAGCCCCTATAATTGCAGATCCAACTGTTTGTGCTCCAACTGCACCAGCACCTAATACAAATTCACCTACTGCAGTTGACCACCCAGCTGTAAATGGGGCAGCAGCCATAGCAGCAAACTGTACAAATGTACCTGCTGTTTTAGCATCTGGATGTTCTCCCGTGTAGAAGCTAGCTTTTCCTACGGGCACAAGTTTATCACCTATTTCCTTATAGACTTGAGACATACGCTCCCTATCATCCCCTCCCGTTTTTCCTGAGATTTGGTAATATATATCTCCATTCTGTTCAATCTTTTGTACTGCAGTTGTCTTATGGTTAAGTATATCGTACATAAAAGAAGAGCCAGGTTTGTCTTTGGCTGCGTCTGTTTGTAACCATGCACGATAAGGATTAACCCAATACGCATCATTCTGTACAGTTTCCATAATAGGGACACCGTCTGTGTCTACGCCTGTCTGTACTTCACTTGTGCCAAAGTCTTTTAAATCTTTAAAGGGGTTATCCAATACCATACCGGGACCCCAAGCTCTACCTTTAGCTTTATTTTCTGGTGCATACTTAATTGCATCTTTCTCTGCCAAGGAAAGCAGATACCTATTCATATCCGTATCCACATCTAACCCAGCATATGTGGGATCCATAGTAACTAAAGGGGGTTGTGTCACTGTGCCAGTTACTGTAGAAGCACTACCATACTGTCCTGGTTGACGTATTGAACCAAGCAAAGGTTGTGCTTCACTAGGATCTCTGTACACACCACCTCTGCTTATGACTTTATTTGTCTGTGTAAAACCTTCAGGTATGTCTAGCTGAGGTGTATCTCCCATAAATGGTATATAGATATCACGCTCACCCTCTTTACCGAAGCGACGCATTTGATAAGCCATGGAGGGAACAGCACCGCCGCTCTGAAACTTTAGCTGCCCCTCCTCAGACTTTTTTGATTGGTTCTCTACCTCTTCAATAATGTCATCAATTTCTGTTTCAAATTCGCCAGTATCTTCTTCAGTTGCCTCATCTGCATTCCCCATTTGCCCCATAGCGTCCATCTTAGCTAAACCGTTTTTAGCTGCCTGACGCATTTGCATGAGTCTTTCTAGCCCAATAAAACGTACTACATCTGCAGGAAATACAAACTCACCTTCACTTAATTGTGCAGGTATGTCATCCCGTACTTCTTTCTTTAATGATCCTACAGGTACTTCATTGCCGCTTTCTTCGTCGACAGTACCACCCTCTTGCAACATACCACCATCTTGGAATAAGCGTTGCATTTGCTTTTTAGCTTTACTCTTGGGCATTGATTTCATCTCTTAGCCTTTTCATTTTCATAAGAGCATCCAATGCTCCTTGTGCTTTGTATAGATCTATTGGATCTTTAGCTTGTTCTAGGATCTTGTAATAGCCCCTTGCCCTAGATTCCAATATACCTGTAAATGCTTCCCATACAATCTGTGTATTAAATACACTCTTAAGCCTGTTGAGGTGCTGGTGGTGCTGCTGGTCTAATTGATTGGACATTACCTGTAAACCCTTGTTCTCCTGGGACGGGAGCTTGTCCTATCCCAATATTGCCACCGCCTGTTCCTGCTGTATCTGCTACTCCCGGTACTGCAGGTGCTCCAGATGCAGTGGGTTGTGCAGCAGGTTGTTGTGGCTGTATTATTGCTGCCTGTCTAGCAGCTTCTTCTAAGCTATTAGTTACCTTATCTGGGTCAAGATCCATGGACTTGGCAATCTCACGGATAATATAGGGAAACTTAGCAAAAGGCATTAATGCAGGTGAGCTTGCAATCTGTAAAAATTGCATTAAGCGTTGGCTACGTACTTCATTTGCCATAAGACTTTCAGTACCACGTGCTTTAACTTCTAAGTCACCACGTGCCTCTGGATCAAAGTCAAACTGCATATTAAAGCTAAAGAATGCCTCACCCATTGGGCGTAGTAAGTAATCATCTACATTCTTAATGACAGTCTTAATAGATCCCGTTGCAGCATTCATTAACATGCTAATGCCACTAGCCGTTCTACCTACACCAGCTACGCCTGTTTGACCGTGTGCAAATGAAGGGAACCCGGTAGACTCATCTGCAAGTACACGTGCCTTGTCAAACAGTTGTAAATTCTCATTAGATACATTGGGAAACTTAGTACCAAAGATAGCCTGTCCTGGTGCCCCACCTTGTCTACGAAACACTTTACCTGGATATATTTGTAAATCCTGCCCCGGTACAAGATTAGTTTCATCTACCTCAAATACAAGATTACCAGATAGTACTGCATTATCTACAGCCAATCTCATAAATCCATTCATTAGCGTCTGCGTATCATCCATGTTTTCACCAATGCCAATGCCAAAGAACGAATAGGGATTTAATTCATAAGGCACTGCATAGTATGGAATACGTGCAGGTTTAAATGGATTAAGTACCATGCGAATGATACGGCTATTACACAGCCACACATTAGCCTGTAATTCATCAACACCGTCTAGTTCTGCTGGTATCTTAACACCGTTGTCTTTAAGCATATCGCTATCAACAGTTCCCCAGAACTCTAGTACTTCAAATCGATTGACACCATGATCCGTTTGATAGTCATTGAGATCATCTTCCCAATATTCTTTAGTGTATGACTCACCTTCAGCAATAACGTCATCTATCACTTTTTTACGGAAATAGGGACGTTTCTTTAAAGCACGTAACTGTGATCTGCTAAGCTTGTGTCTCTCTACGACATAGCTAGCCTCTTCCATGTTAGCTGCATCTGGATCAGGATAAAAGTTCCACACACTAACATGTGAAGTAGAAGGTACAGTTTTAATAGTAGGCTTATAGTCTCCAGATTCTTCCCAGCTAGGGTATTCTTTATCTAGAGCAAAAGGACCCTTCATGATGCCCGTACCAAATAAAGACATTTCAAATGCTGTAGATCTTAACTGCTTACTTGCCTTGCTTTCGTCCAGTTGATCTTTAATCTTCTTTTCCATCTTCTTAGCAGCCACCATAGCGGGGCTGAACGTGACAGAAGTTGGAGTAGTACCTGCACCTAGCTTAAGGTTTTTAATGCCGCCTAGAGCTGATTTAAGGGGTCCTAAGAGCCTATCTAAACTGTAGGCAGTTGAACCTGGGGGTAGCTTTTTACCATCACCTGCAAAGCCATAGATAGCTTCACCTGCAACTGGAGCTTGATTGGCTTTAGCTGGATCAAAGTGAACATCTTCAGCTACACCCTCTGGCAATACAGTGGGTTCAACAGAGATAGGAAATGAGTTGTTAGAAAACAATACTTCAGTGATAGCTCCATATGCAGCTAGAACTTTAGTCTTGGTTACCTTGATAAATACACGGCTTTTTTCATCTTCACGAAATTGGACATCAGGTCCATAGATACCACGATAATTACGATAGGCTCTTAGCCATCTTTCTTCATCGTACCTTCTTGCAGTTTTAGCACGATTGAATTTACCTTTAACAAGTTCGATGATAGGCTTTGTAACCTCATCTTCCTTATTGAAGGATGGGGTATCTTCTAAGCTTACCGTCGTAGATTCAGTATAATCCGTTTTATCTTGGGCCATATTAGTATCCAAAAGTGCGGTCAGCTACACTCATACCGCTACGCTGATGTGCGGGATCATAATCCCATAAACTGCTTCTAGGTCTGCTCATGACACCATATCGTAGTGCATCGTATAAGTGATCTTCAGACTTTGTATTAATGTCTTCAGGGTTTGATTTATCAAGAGGTATAATAGGAAGCTGTGCAATCAGGTTTGTACAGTTGTCCATAATCACAAGTCTAGGCTCTTCAGTAAAATCATCCAGCTGCAAGCGTCTATGTATCTCATTTTTACCTGCTACACGAGAACCTGCACTACGATCTGCTGGCCTCCACCTACAACCTTCGGCTATCATTTGCTCAGCCAATGAAGGACCAGTATCACCCCTACGATGCCAACAGGAAGAATCAAGAACACCATAACGGATTTGTCCATCTTGTTGTTCATGATCTAATATCATATGTGCTAGGTCTTTAGCCAATACTTTACTAACATAAAGTTCACGATAAACAATTAATTGTTCTGATGGGGATACTGCAAACCACAATACTGCTGAATATGATCCGTATCCATAGTCACATGCCCTAAATCTAGCCCAATTACTGGGTATAGTTTCACGTTTAATGACATGAATTTGCCTATTAAACTCTGGAAATGCAGCACCTTCAGCTACATCCCAATTACCTTCAAGCAATTGCTTACGTTGATGTTCAGGTAATGACAAAAGCATAGTCTCATAGTCACCACCTTCAGCAAGGTAAGGGTTATCCGACAACATTGCAGGGATAAATCTGCGTTTAAACAGAGGTTGCCCCTCTTTACTGTGACCTTTTGGGTACGTAAGAGGCTGACTTGTTTCTATATCTGTTGCCCAGAATGCCTTACCAGCAGGACTAGGGTCAATAAACATCTTTTTAACCCACGCATGACCAGGACCACCAGGGTTTGTAGTAGCTCTCATGTAAGTAGGTAGATCTGGTGCGGTACTCCGCAAGCGAGAACGCATATAATTCCATGCAAATGGAGTTTGCCATTGCGTCAATTCATCAAAACCTACCCAACTAAACGAGAGTCCTTGATACCTCAGTACATCCTCATCACGATCCAAGTAAGAGAACCATAAACGTGCTCCACTTGGTGCCTGCCACTGCATCTTTCTCTCGGACCATTTGATCCCAGGATAGATTCTTGGGTACAACTCCTGACTTTTCCAGATCAGTTCCCGTAATTCTTCTGTCGTATGTCGTAACAACAAGCCACTAAACTGCGGATGCCCCATGTATCGCATGGGATCTGCCAACATTGCATACGACTTACCTCCACCTGCAGCCCCACCGTACAGTACTTCACGCTCACTTGCAGCTAGAAAGAAAGACTGTGGACCTAGGTTGGGCTTAAATATTACATTATTGTCCTGTTGTACTTTCTGTATGAGTACTTCCTGCCTTTGCATCTCCTCCTGACTTATAGTCTGGATCGAGATGTCTGGCACTTTCAACGATTCTTTTGGCTTGGTTGTAGATTTTTGTACCTTTTTTGTCTTCGTACTTTTCCGCAAGCTCAAGGGCTTCTTTGTACCTTCTGGCCCAAGACCTAAGTAAGCTAATTTTGGCTTTTCTTTGTCGCTCATTCTTTACACGATGCAATAAACCGACATGACTTATATATCTTCCAGTGACTTTTGTTAGCCATGCAGCTACATTACGAGAGGCATATTGTTTTAAATACTTCTTAGCTTTCTCTAATGCTTCTAATTCATGGGGTATTGGTATTAATAACAGCTTAGATTCTTCAGAAAACTTGTATCCAAACGGAGGTTTAACGAGCATTACTGTTACGGGTATGGGTACGTATTCCCCTGTTTCCGCTGCATCTTTAGGCTGAGGCAATAACCATTTACCTGCAGCCTTCCTTAATGGCAATACACTGTCTGGCATAGTTACTCATCATCTTGAGAAGTATCTTTAGGGGGTAAAATCATTAAACCGTTGTTTGTCTCAATCTGCATCTTTTCTGTCTTAGCTAAACCTACACGATCTAGCAAGTCTTTAGCTGCACTTAGTTTATCTCTGATGCCTAGCTCTGTAGGATCTACCATACCATCTACAAGTGATATAGCTGCACGTGGTGCATTACGTGCCATAAAGATTTGTGTAGCTTCTAAGATTTCTTCTTTAAGACCCTTAATGATATCACGAGTGTAATATGTAGGTGAATACCCTGCTAACACTTTAGCACGATTAACATCTCCCCCTGCCTCATCAAATAAGACATCAAGAAACTTTTGTTGTTGTTCAGTTAATTGTCTTGCCATAATTAATCCCTGTAAGGTCGAACCTTCTTAGCAATAGCCTTTGGTTGGCTTACAAATTGTTTACCTTGCTTTGTACCTTCTCGTTTAGCTTTAGTTGTAGCTGCGTATTCTGCAGGTGATAGAGCCTCTCTAGCTTTCTTTGGTAAGTATCTTTCACCTGTAGCGTTGGGGCCTTGTGTGGAAGGTTTACCTGACTTAGTTCCCCAATCTTCTTTAGTCCACTTACTAAGACTCTTTTGAGCTTTAGTCTTTTCTCCTGTGTATCCCCCGCCTTTATCTTTATAAATCTTACCTGCTAACTGCATAGCCCTTGCTGAGTGTTTACCACCCATCTTAGCTTTAGCCTGTGCCTTAGCCTTTTCCCATAGCTTTTCGTTAGTGCGTCCCATTGTAGTATTATGATCGGTTGGCTGGATCAAAGTACTCTTCTACAGTGACTGTAGCACTCATACTTGAACCTGCTTCAGGTGTAATACGCATCTTATCTCCTGCATTCAATACAAGATAGCTATCTGCCAGCATAAGGTATCCGTAGGCATTTAAAGTGTATCCACCTAAAATGTAATACCATGTAGAAGTAGAACTGTCATACCACTCAATAGTAAGTGTTTTATTACCACTTCCATGATTAGTCACAAATAAAAGTACCATATGAGCTGTCCAATTAGAAGGACACTCATAGACTGTATTAGCTGAACCTGCAGTTAAGTTAGTACCTATACTGCGGGATTTGTAACCGTCATTGATTGGCATTATTTCTTCTTCATACTACGAGCTTGACTAAGAGCAATGGCAATAGCTTGTTTAGGGTTCTTTACTACTTTCCCCCCTTTGCCTGAGTGTAGGGTTCCTTCTTTGAATTCACCCATAACCTTCTTCACTTTCTTTTGCTCTTTAGTCATTTTCATAATATGCTCGCTTCGCTGCGCTTCATTTTGCTTTCTTTACTTTAGGTGCTTTAGGCATAGCCACTGCAATCATGATGGATGGGGCTTTAACTTTCCCCATACCACCTTTAGCATACTTACCTTTAAGGCATTTACCTGCCTTGTTGCATTTGGCAGGTGTAGGGCAGTTAGGACAGGCTTTCATATTATTTCTTAGCTTTCTGTGCTGGCTTCATAGAAGCACCGCAATTAGCCATACCACCTTTGTTATACATCTTAGGTTTAGCCATGCCACCACCCATCATTTTCTTAGCTGGTTTCTTGACCATGCCACCCTTTTTGTATCCTAGGCTTTCTTGCAGTTCTTTCTTTTCTTTCTCCGTAAGCCCACGCTCTTTCATAACACGTGACATACCTTCAGGCTTCTCTGCACCACCTTCACGAATCCTGCGATTCATGAGCATATCTAGACGCTTCTCCTCACGAGGAGTAAGCTCCATAGACTTCTCTTTCTTTTTAAGTGCTGCAAGCTCATCTGCCAATAAAGGATCTACGTCCATTGACTCACGAGCCATACGGCGACCACCTGCCTCTACCATCTTATCTTTTGCTGCACGGGTCATACCACGACCAATAATACCTGCCATTTAAGTTCTCCTAGAAAAATGACTACAAATACAACATTTTATTACTATTATTTCCCGAATTTAACTTTTTGAGACTTAGGGGGTTGCTTTGTGGATCCACCTTCTTTCCACAGTCTTGCATTGGCCCAGTACGCTGCTGATAACTTACCTTTAGCTATATTCTTAGCATGCCTTGCTTTGAAGTTCTTACGAGCCTCATCACTGTAATTGTGACCCATAGATGCATCACCGTAATGGATCAGCTTAACCTTGTCACCTTCCTTAGCCACTACCATCTCTTTCTTTTCAGGACGGTTAGATTTCTTAGGTTGGTTATACCCAGTAAACCCTAGCTTTTTATATCTCTCAGGAAAGTCAGACATTTTTATTACCCTTATATCTGTGATCACTCTTAAGTATCCTACCCTCAGACCATCCTTCTGCCTTCATTGCTGTCTCTACCTGCTGCAATGGAAACCTTATACCTGTGCGTTTCTCTAAAGCTGCACGAACATAGAATACATCGCTATGGGGTATGTGCACTTGATCTAACTTATCACGATAGACTGCATTAATGAAGTCATTGAATAAGTGATTTTCTCTTAGGTATATTTTCTTTTTCTTCATACGTCAATAGCAATCCTCGTTCCTTCATTCAAAGCAAGCTTTTCATTCAGTCACTGCGGAAGAAGGGGTACAGATAAGAGGCTACTGAAAATCGAGCACAGATAGTATTGTATAGTTTTATTGTCTCAGACCCGAAGTTTCATGCTCATTTATAGTGAGCACTTAAATGTTACTTAAGTACTTACTATATGTGTATTATATAGTAATATTATATTTATTACAAGTATAGAGTATCTTAAGTTGTATATAGTAAGTGTATATATTACAGTAATATTGTATCTATTACTCTTAAGTTGTATATAGTAAGTGATTTATATACGAAGTATGTGTGTATATTTAACTATGTATTGTAAGTGTATATATAAGTGATTTAAGTGTAACACTTAAATGTATCACTTTCAGTGAGGGCTGTTACCCTATGGTATATGTGTTTAGTTGTGGTTGTCAAGTTATTTGTGTCTCAGACCCGATATCTCTACACTTCTGTAACATTTATACCACATTCATTATCGATATTTCCACTAACTCCTAGCACCTTAATCGATACTAGCCATTACTGTACATTCATCTAGTGTTCACTCTCTTAACCCCATATACCTGTATACATATACAGTACATTCAGCATAATATGCTTATTTAGTGTGCATTACCAGCATAATATACTGCATGAAATTTACATGAGAGTGATTCTCATTTAGAGTGTGTGTATGTTAGTGTGTACTAACATAAGTAATTGATATATGAGAACTATTCTTATTTAAAGTGAAAATACCTGATCTGTGTAAGAAGCCATATACAGTAGCGCCCCACCCCACCCTGGCCCACGCCCGCCCATGCTCGTGATCACACGTGTGTATGCGCTTACGATCACGTGCAATACAGCGCCATCATGCATGGGCTATGACATACACGTTCTATAATACATTTAAAATCAAGTACTTAGATGTATCATTAAACTGTTATGATGTCAGTTAGTCACAAAAAATGAATATGGGAAGTGCCTATTTTTTAGGCAGTTCAAGGGTGGTCAAGGCGGTGCATCATCCTAAGATGATCCCACTGTCGAACATTCGACACTAACCATACCCCCCATTGCCAATGTCCAACACCGACCGTATATCAGCTCAAACCTACCATTCGTCGGCTGAAATCGACCGTCTGTCGAAGTTGGCATGGCAATTGCAATAGGGCAGAGTCGGCTGACACTTTACTCTCAGAGGTTTATGGGGACATGTATTTATCCCCTCACTGAAAGTGAAGGGGAAATAAATACTGTCCCCTGTTTATATGCCTCAAAGAGTAAGGAGTAGGAAAATGGCTCAATCAAACCTCGCAATCATCGCCGAAAACGGAGTTTTCAGTGTCAAATCGGCAGTCAAAGACGCTACATTGCCAAAGGCAAAGCCACCCATTGATGACGCTGTGATGTATGACGCTGGAGGATCTTTGATCCTGACGAAGCAATTCGATGGCAAGACCATTGCAGAGCAAATCGATGCTCAGGTCAAAGTGTATCGTTCGATCAAAAAACAAGCCAAGGCTAACCTTGAAAGGTTAATGCAAATCGGCAAATTGCTCAATGAACTTCGTTCATACTTCAAGTCTGACGTTCAGTACGGTCAGTTTTTACAGAAAACTGAACTGTCCACTATGTCAAGGCAAGACAGATCTGATGCTCAGTGGCTTGCAACTAACTGGACTGAAGTCCAGGATCAGATGAAAAAGTTGGATATCAGCTCTAGCTCTGCTAGTTACCTTCGCCAATTGCTCAGATCCAATGGTCAACCGAAGGTTGATGCAGCTACCCAACCGAAGGTTGAAGCTACTGTCGAACCTTCGACACCAAATCAACCGAAGGTTGAAACTGCAGTTACTCAGCCAAAGGCTGATACAGTTACTCAGCCAAAGGCTGATACAGTTACTCAGCCAAAGGCTGACAATGTGCCAGTTCAACCAAAGGTTGATGCAGTTACCCAACCAAAGGTTGAAACTACTGTCGAAGATTCGACACTGGAAATTATCGTAGATAATGCTGAAGCTTTCGCCGATTCAATTGCTAACCTTGCGAAGGCAGAGGGATTAGACCTTAACGCTGTTATTGAAGCTTTACTCAAGAGGATCTAATTACTACCCTTTGTAGGGGTTTTAAAGCCCCTACAATCCATTTAAATCCATTACCTATAGGTAACCCTTATGCACAACAATTCTGACGTACTGGTAGGCTATGGCATGCTCATCGTCATGCTTGCCTTGCTCATACTCATGCTTTTAGGCATTGTGCAATGATGCACAGGTAGCGACGATGCACAAGGCTTTCTACCGTTCATCGGCTAGAGTCTGCCGTTCATCGGTTTTTACTTAACTTTCCATTTTTATCGCCGTTAACCTAGTCAGTGTCGAATGTTCGACGCTAAACCTCACTGGAGTGTAACCATGCAACTACTTACCCATGACAGCAACGCCAAGCTTGCCAAGACCAACAAGGCACAGACCGAGTACATGTTCATAGGCTTATCCATGATGCCCAACTACACACTATGCCCAGGGGCTAAGGCTGCAGGATGCATGGACGATTGCCTGAAGTCTGCAGGTAGGGGGCAGATGACATCTGTGGCACTGGCAAGACAGGCTAAGACCGACTATTTCATGTCTAACCCTGATGCTTTCATGGCCCAAGTAGTCAAGGAAATGCAAGCCTATGTACGTAGGGCAGCAAAGCGTAAGGTTACCCTTGCCTGCCGTATGAACGTGCTGTCGGATGTTGCATGGGAAACGATACCTGTAACCGTTGATGGCATTGTTTACGAAAACCTTATGAAAGCTTTCCCCATGGTCACATTCTACGACTACACCAAGAGGGCAGATCGACTAGCTGACATGCCCTACGATTTAACTTTCTCATACTCTGGCAAGCCTTCGTACAAAAACCAGATCAAGCATGCACTCAAGGCAGAGGCACGTATGGCAGTGGTATTTGCAGGTGAGTTTCCCCTGACGTTCATGGGTCGCAAGGTTATCGACGGTGACGCTCAGGATGCCCGTTTCCTTGAGTCACAGGGTGTTATCGTAGGCTTGAAGGCTAAGGGCAAGGCTAAGCATAACGATAATGGCTTTGTGGTACGTACTTAAATGCAATGGGGGCTTTGCCCCCTACCCTTTAGCTTTCAGTGTCGAAGGTTCGACAGTAACTTTGGAGATTTAGCATGGTACTCATCACCCACAATCAAATGCTGTATGACCTCACTAAGCATGAACTCGAATACACACTGGCAAACCCTGAGATATCCGAGGATGTGATTCTGTTCATGTCCGAGGGTGGATTTACTACGCTGACAGAGGGTGAGTTAGTCAGTGAGTGGAGGAAAACTTTCACAGATCTAGACCAAGCAGAGTTCCGCAAGGCATACAAGTACATACCGCAACCACGTAGGGGATAATGATGGACATAACCGTATCGATGAAGCATGCCTATGGCAAGATCAGGATCAATCCCATGTGCCACAAAGCACACTTGTTCGCTAGCATTGCAGGTACTCAGACACTCACCTGTAAGACTGTGAAGCACATCCATGCACTGGGGTACGAGTTCCAGGTACATGACCATGCACTGGGTACAACACACAGTGTACCGTTCGACAAGCTTATGTCTCTTAACCTGGAGTAATGACCATGCAGATCGAAGGATACCTACTCTCGTACCGCATCAATGGCAATGGCAATGTATGGATGCTACGCTTTGACACGGAGGAGCAAGCAAAGGCACACGTACAGAAGGTAGGGCTAGATACCCCATGCTATCAGCACACTATCAATGCAATCGTGAACATCCCCACTGTAACGGAGGCAGTATGACACTCATAATCAACCCAGGCAAGATACCCGTACATACAGGCCCACGTGTCTTTGTGTACTTTAACTTGCACAGGAAACTGTGGTCTGTCAAAGCACTGGAAGGTCCAAACAAAGGCAGAGTCATTGCTCACCGTCAGTGGGTAGTCTTGGCTGCATGCAAGTTCAAGGTATCCCAGGCAGGTAGGCAGCGTGTCCTACGTGAGAGGAAGAAAAATGTACATGCAGGTATCGAGGGTAGGATGCTGCAGGATAGCCTAGACATGGTGCTGTATGGCAATGAACAGCGTACCAAGGTTACATACAACCCGTACAAGTACGATTCCTTTGTGGATGCAGCTAACCCTAACCGCAGGATATTATTCAGCAACTATGCACAGTTGCACACAGACCGTACCGTAGAAGCTTTCAACCCAACCGTTAGTCTTGAAGGAGTTTAAATCATGGGCCTCGATATGTACCTCAACGCTAAAACATCCCACTACCGCAATGCACAGGTAGCAGATCTAACCGCACCACTGAAGCTTCCCAAGGGTATGCAGATTGCTGCTGCAACACTGTCTGTGGAAGTTGCATACTGGCGTAAGGCTAACGCTATCCATCAGTGGTTTGTGGATAACGTACAAGGTGGGAACGATGATTGTGGGACCTACCATGTCACAACAGATCACATCAAGGCACTGCGTAAGACGATACTTGATGTGATCGATTCACCCGAAATGGCAGATGATCTACTACCCACACAAGGTGGATTCTTTTTCGGTGGTACAGAGTACGATGACTATTACTTTGAAGCACTGAAGCTGACGCATGCCAAGCTTGGCACTGTGCTAGATTTTCTCAGGCATAACCCTGATTTTTACTTGGAGTATCAATCATCGTGGTAGTGTTTAACCGATACCTTGACGCTGTAAATTTCTGTAGGTACAATTCAGTCAGTCCTGTACATATCAAACGTACAGGGCATGGACTGAACCGTAAAT
>JACCDP010296554.1_pt1 | contig 36256 bp, 22 predicted proteins | sample 7445841 | NCBI WGS metagenome assembly JACCDP01 (sample SAMN15323441, study PRJNA562643) | freshwater metagenome | isolation source: river surface water | place: USA:Blue River Watershed | collected 2017-08-17 | reverse complement strand
CCTTTTTCATTACGGGTATATCCATCTTTGCATTTTAGAACGCATTTTCCATTAATCATTTCGTGTGTTTCCAAATTACAATCTTTTGGTTTTTTAGGTTGTTTTTCCGTTTTATTTTTCACACATCTCCCTTTTTCATTACGAGTATATCCGTCTTTGCATTTTAGAACACATTTTCCATTAATCATTTCGTGTGTTTCCAAATTGCAATCTTTTGGGTTTTTAGGTTGTTTATATATTTCCATTTTAATATATAAAATAGAAATATATAAAAATATTGTCATAACCATTATTTTTTTTTAGGAAAAATTTTATCAATAATATCCATATATTTAAAAACAGAACGCGAAGATAAACTTTTCGTAGTCAATGGTTCATTTTTTTTTAATTGAGCAATTTTATAAACATTATGAATAACAGTTTGTTCCCATAATATATTTTTTTCTAATTTTGCATCGTGTTCTTTAATTAAAATATATATATTTTCTGTTATTTCATCAATTTCACTAGTTTTGTTTTCTTCTTGTGAATATTTCAATACTAAATTCTGCAAAAATATAATAAATTCAATAATATCATCATTATGTATCATATCTTTTTTATTCAAATTTAAAATAAATGTGGTCATTGCTCTGATAATATCGTTTTTTTTATTCGTTTCGCAAAAACAATCGTAATCTTCTCCTTCTCCATTATTTTCAACAAACGCCATTTTTTCAAAAATCATTTTATGATTTTTCATAATGTCATAAATTTCTAATTTAAATTCAGAAAATTCTGAAGATAAAATTTCATATAATTCTGCATATAAATATGAATAAAACTTATTTGAACTTGCAATGTCAAAAATCATTTTAGATGTTTTTTTAATATCTGCTTCTTTTTCGTTGCTTTCATTTAACATTTTATTTATTAATTCAATAATCGTTTTTTTTTGTGTTTCAAAATTTTTATTTGACAATTTATTAAGAGAAATTTTAATCTCGTTCATAATAAGTTCTGTTCCTTCTTTTTTTTCTATTTTTGTTATTTTTAATTTTGGTTGAAACCACGTTTCTGAATCTGCTTCTTTACAAATTTCTTTGTTCATCGCTTTATTTTTTAACATAATATTTGAATGAAATGTTGAATTGTTGTCAGTTTTTGTATTATTTTTATAATCCGTATTTTTTTTTAAAAAAAATGGTTTTTGTTCTGGTGTTGAACCTGAATTAATAAATTCTTTATTTAAATTAGATATTATTTTTATTACATCTGTTGTCAAATTAGATTTAAAATCTTGTGAAAATATTTTTTGAAAATCGTCAATTGTATAATAAAAACTTGTAGTCATAGTAATTTAACAAAATATAATACAATTCAATATAATAATTTTATATTTATATAATTATTCATTTATTCTAAATTTTGTATAATTTAATAATTTGGTGTGTTCTATTTGATTTTTCTTTTTAGTCAGTTTAATTTATAATATGTTTTATGAAAAAATGAAATTAGTCTTAGGAATTAATACATTAAATAATGAAACCAACCGTGAAAATAATACAACAGAAAATATTGAACATAATATAAAAAATTTAAGAGTAGATGCTGTTTTTAAATTACCTATTCAATACTTAGAAAAAGAAAAAATACATCTACTAAATGACATCGTTCGTAATGATTTAGAATTAGAAGAAAACAATATTAATTCGGTAAAATCAATGTATGAATATATTTTTGAACCACAAAACCAGTTCTCAAAAAATATGATTTCTTGCTGGAATAAATATTTTACGACCGACATCGAATTTTTAAAAGAAAGTCAAGATGTTTTGAAAAATATTTCAACATACCTAAAAATAACTCCTTTAGAAAACTTTGAAAATATAGAAAATACAGAAATTATAGAAATATGGAAAGACACAAAGGAAGACAAAAATTTTTTGGAAAAGTATTCTTATATGGAATGGGATTTGTTAAAACATTTAAATTATTCGTCTTCATTTTTGCTTTTTATTTCTTTTATGAATATTGCTTCTCCGATTGTTAGTTTTATTTATCCAATTATTTTTTTAATAATTCCATTCATAATTTTAAAATTTAGACAAATACCGATTAATTTATCTGTTTATTTAGAAGTTTTAAAAACAATTGCAAAAACACATTTTATTGGAAAATCTATCACTAATTTAGAAAATCTCAATATAAAAAATATTTTTTATGTGGTCGTTATGAGCATCATATATTTTATGCAATTATATCAGAATTTTATTCAATGCTTGCGTTTTCAAAGAAATATGAAAAAAATAAATATTCATCTTTTTAAATTGAAAAAATATTTGAATTGTTCTATTGTTTCAATGGAAAACTTTGTAAAAACGAATAATTATTTATCTAAATATCGTGATTTTTGTAATGACATTGAAATTCATAAAAAAAATATTGTAGAATTTAATAATGAATTAAATAAAGTAAATTGTTTTGAGGGAGATTTTAAAATTTCAAAGATTATGGAAACTGGAAATTTGTTAAAATGTTTTTATATTTTGCATTCGAATGATAAATACGAAAAAAGTATATTATTTTCGGTTGGTTTTCACGGATATTTGGACAACTTAATTTCTTTAAATAAAAAAATTGAGCAAAAAAAACTGTCATATGCAAACTTCGATAAAAATGAAAAAATGAAAATAATTGGACAATATTATCCTTGTTATATAAATAAAAAACACGTTAAAAATGATTGTAATTTATCAAAAAATATAATTATTTCAGGAATAAACGGTTCCGGAAAAACAACCATTTTAAAAACAACCGCTATAAACATTTTGTTTTCTCAACAAATTGGCGTAGGTTGTTATAAAAGTTGTCAGATTAATCCTTATACAAATATACATTCTTATTTAAATATTCCAGACACATCCAATCGAGATAGTTTATTTCAATCTGAAGCAAGAAGATGTAAAACAATTATTGACAACATCGAAGAAAAACAACTGGAAATATCAACTATTAAAAGACATTTTTGTATATTTGATGAATTGTATTCAGGAACAAACCCTGATGATGCTGTAAAAACAGCGTATGGGTTTTTATTATATCTTTCAAAATTTAATAATGTTGATTTTATGATGACAACTCATTATATAAAATTATGTAAAAAAATGAAAAAATCTGATAAAATACAAAATTATAAAACAATTATTGAATACGGTAAAAGCCATATTGAAAATGAAATAAAAAATATAATTTACACATATGAAATAAAAAAAGGAATTTCAACACAAAATGGAGCTATTCATGTTTTAAAAGATATGAATTACCCGAAAGAAATAATAGAACAAATGTCTTACACACATTTATGAAAAATTTAAACGAAATTATTAATATTAGTTATTATTATAGTAATTGGTCTGGATTGTTGTCCTTCTATAAAAATGATTAACCATTTAACTTTCCAAATATTATCAATGTCAAATAATTTGTGATGAATAAATTATTTTACATCATTTGTAGTAAAGCAATAATTCAAATTTTATAAACACCAATATCTGCGGGTAATATTGTTAAAGAGTTATCATAATTTAATAAACTTTAGTTTTCCTTTTGATTTGAATATTGTGTATAATGGAATTCATAAAATAATAAAATAATAAAATAATAAAATAATAAAATAATAAAATAATAAAAAATAATTTTGAGAGTTTCATTCCTGAAATAGACGAAACAAATGATTTGAAAAAAATAAAACAATTAATTAAAGTTTTTAACAGTATTTTTTAATGTTCTCTGTATTTTGAATATATTAAATCATATGAAAGCATAAATAAAAACATAAAAACATATAATTGTTATATTGAAATATCATTTCCCTATATTCACAACATCATTTTGATGTATCAACTCGATTATTTGAAGAAACATTTAATAAATATTTTTTACAAAAATAATTTTGAATTTGCATACATAAACCACTGGTATTAGTTTTGCCATTTGACTTTTAAAATTATATATTGTAAATTATTTGACATTGATAATATTGGAACGTTAAAAGGTTAAAGGAATACCTGTAATTTTAAATTTATATAATATTTTTATCATTTTATTACATAAATAATTATAAATAACATAAATATAAAAATAATAAAATCAAATTAAGTTCATTTAATAAAATGAAAAATAAATTCAAATTAATTATACTTATAATTTCATCAGATAACGAAGGAGTTTATGCAAAAATGAAGGAAATGTCGCAAATATATTTAGATTTATTTAAAAAGAAGGAAAATAACGGCGACTTTTATGGTAATAATTCTTGGTATGAATATTTTTACATTGAATTTAATTCAACTATAGAAAACGATTTTCTGGTTGAAAAAAACACCATTAAAATTAAAGGTAATGAGACATTAATGCCTGGATTATTTGAAAAAACAATTAAATCAATGAAATATATAATTGATAATTTTGAGTTTTCATATTTAATGAGAACCAATTTAAGTACTCTTCTTCATCTTGAAAATATATATTCCTTTTTGAATTTATTAGACCAACAAAATTTACACAAATATTTTGGAGGGTTCACTATAAAGGATGTTGTTTTCACTGGAACGGATGTTGTTTCAGGAACTGGAATATTTGCATCTAACAATGTTGTCAAATACTTAATTGAAAAATATGATGATAAACGAAAATACGATGTACCAGATGATGTTTTGTTTTCTAATATTATACACGATAGTAATTTAAATGAAACCAAAATTGAAAATATAGAAATTCAAAATATAACAAACTATAAAATGGGGTATTTAATAAGTTATGATGAATGGAATAAGCCGTATAGTTCAATAAATTTAAATATCGGAAATTTTAATCCTAATTTAACATTTCCTGAAAATATTTTATATTTTAGAATTAAAAATGGTGCAGATAGAAATATTGATATACAATATCACAAATTATTAATAGAAAAATTATATAACATTGCTGTGTAATTTAATATAATATTTTATCAATGTTATATAAATGGTGGTTTCAAAAATAAACAATCAAGTGAATTATAAAGAAACAAAAAATGTATTTTCAGAAGATGTCGATGCTGAGGTTTCTACATATGAAATGTACATTCAAACCTTTATTCCAAATAAAAAAATAACAATTGTTTTCGGAAAACCCAAATATGAAAATATTGAAAAAGGTGTTATTTATTTTCCTATTTATTTAGTTATTAATGATGCCGTTGTATCTCCGATTGGTATTTTAGAAGAAAAAAAAGAAAATATTCCAAAAATAATGGATGAAGAAAATGAAATTGATCCAGAAAATATTAATGAACCTATATTTTTTGATTTTGTTAAAAAAGAATTTTTTGATGAATTCGACAATCAATTAAAAAAGAAACAAGAAGATATTATCAAAAAAAAAGAAACAAAAGAAATTAAACAAAATAATAAATTAAGAGAACGAGATGATTTGTTTGATATTGAACCCATTTCTTCTAAAAATGGAGTAGAAGAAACAAAAGATGACATACACAATATTTTTGTAGATATTCCAAATGCAGCTATAGTAGATGTTCTAAAAGAAGAAACAAAAAAAGATGCGGAAAAATATAAAGAAGAATATGAAAAACATCAAAATAACGAATGGATTGAAGATTTTATGAAAAATAATAACTATAAAATAATTGATAATGAAGGAGGAGGAAATTGTTTTTTTGCAGTAATAAGAGATGCTTTTAATGAAATCGGCAAAAAGACAACTGTTGAAAAATTAAGAAATATTGTTGCAGAAAATTTTGATGAAGATACATATAATGAGTATCAAAAATTATATTTAAATATCACGGAAGAAAATGACAGAATGAAAAAAGAAATAGAAGAAACTAAAAAAATAATGAAGGAATTAAAAAAGAGACAACTTACTATTAAAACTAAAGATGAAAATGATGAAATAATGAAACAAGTTAAAATGATAAATGGAAAAAACCAAAAAAATAAAAAAATGATAAATGAAAACGATGAGTTTTTAAGAGATAATATATTTTTTATGAAAAACATTAAATCTTTTCAAGAATTCAAAAATTATATTCGTACTTCAAATTATTGGGCAGATACATTTGCTATTTCAAAATTAGAAGAATTTTTAAACGTTAAACTTATTATTTTATCTGAAGAATCATACAATGATAAAGCATTTGATAGTGTTATGAATTGTGGAGAATTAAATAAAAATATTGAGAAAAAAAATAATTTTTCTCCCGATTATTATATTATTACGAGTTATACCGGAAATCATTACAAATTAATCACTTATAAAAATAAAAAAATTTTTAAATATAAAGAAATTCCTTATGATGTTAAAATGCTGATTTTAAAAAAATGTATGGAAAAAAATTCAGGAATTTATTATTTAATCGATGATTTTAAAGAATTAAAACAAAATTTTGGATTGGATGCAAATGAAGGAAAACCTGATTTAATAATTGAAGATAATCCTTATCAACAAGATGATATTTATGTTAATGATATTGTTTTTATGTTTCATAATAAATCATTTCACGCAAAACCTGGAGATGGTTCAGGAGAAACTATTCCAAAACCAAAAAAAATAGATTTTTTAAAATTGTCAAAAATTAAAGATTGGAGAAGAAAATTAGATGACGATTGGACAAATGCACCTTTTACATTAGACAATAAAAGATGGGCATCTGTAACTCATTATTATCAAGGTTCAAAATTCAAAAAAGGATTTCCTGATTTTTATCATCAATTTTCTTTGGACAGTAATAGTGATATTTCACAGGAAGTTTCTCTTGCAGAAACTGCTGGAGGTAAAAGTAAAAATAAATTAAGAAATCCGAATATAACAGTGGACCCTGATTTTTATAATGAACGACATAAAAATGAAAGATACACAGCATTAAATGCTAAATTCACACAAAATTTAGATTTAAAAGAAATGTTATTACTAACATATCCTGCAAAATTAAATAAATTCATAAGAGGTTCTCCGGCTGAACCCGATTTACAAATAATGGAATTAAGAAAACAAATTATAAAAAATTAATATAAAAATATTTTAAACATTTGATTGTGTTATTTTTTATTTTTTTGTGTTTTTTTTGCAATGAACGGCGGTAGATTATGACAACCTTTTATTTTTTGTTTTTTAATACTTTGTTTTTTTAAATTTGAAAAAGAAACCTCATCAATAGTCAGCGGTGTTTTGCTACTTATTTTTTTTGTTGGGCGAAAAACCGGGTATGATTTCCTCGTTTTATTAGGATTGACATCTTTCCATTCTTCTTTCATCCATCTTAATAAATGTTTGGGTTTTCTGTCTTTTATGAAAATACCGCCTCTTTTTTTGTATTCTTTAATATAAGCCATAGAACGATACGCACTCGATTTTTTATAGATAGTATTTATGTATTGTTTAACTTCTGCGTATAATTTGGGGTCAGAAGGTGTCATATTCAATTATAAATAATCATTATATTTATAATTCTTCTGCATAATATAAAATTTTAAAATTGGGTAAGAAAAATTGAAATAATTATTTTGTTATTTTGTTATAAACAAACCATAAAAATAATATTTAAAATGGGAATAAAAAATTTAAATAAATTTTTATTAGATAAATGCAGTAGTTCAATTTACGAAATAAATTTAAAAGAATTAAAATGGAAAACAATTGCAATAGACACGAGCATTTATTTATATAAATTTTTATCAAGCAAATTATATAAATTTAATAAAAAAGAGATTTCTTATTTTGATGAAGATATAACAGATGAAAATATTTTAAAATTAATTAAAAGTATGAACTATTTTATTGATATTTTGAAAAAAAATAATATTACACCTATATTTATTTTTGATGGAAAACCTCCTGAAGAAAAAAAGGATTTATTAAAACATAGAAAAAAAAATAAAAAAAATGCAGAAAATAAATTAATTGAATTAAAAAAAGAATACGAATTAGTTACCCAAACTCCTGCAATTATTGAAAACTCACAGGATTTAAAAATATTAGAAAAAAAAATGGAAATATTAGAAAAAAAATCACTAAAAATAACAGAAAAATATATTTCTGTTGTCAAAAAATTATTTGATATTGAAAAAATAACATATTTTACTGCAACTGGAGAAGCAGATGAATTATGTTGTCAGTTTGTTTTAAATGGCAAATGTTGGGCGTGTATGAGTGATGATATGGATTTATTTGTTCACGGTTGTCCGAGAGTTATTCGTAATTTTAATTTTATTAATTGTGATTGTATGTTGTATATTTTAAGTTCAATATTACGTAATTTGAGTATGCCAATGACCGATTTTCGTGAAATTATGGTGTTGTCTGGAACTGATTATAATTTCAATGAAAGAAACCGATTGTACGATATATTGAAATTATATGAAAAATATAAAATAGAAAATTCAAATGTTTCATTTTATGAATGGTTGAACGAAAAAACGAAATTTATTAAAAATTACGAAAAATTAAAAAAAGTTTATAATATGTTTATACCCAAGTTATTGTAATTTCATTATATCTATATATTTGTTTCTTGATTTTCAACTACAAAATTTTTTATTTATATTTTTTCATTTACATTTTTATTTTTAAATTTATAAGCACTATAATTATTTCCGTATTTATTTGTTCTCATATAAATATAACTAAATTATACAGTTATAATTCGTTTATTTGCATTAGCCATAAAATTATAAATATATAATTATTTTTTTACTTTATTTTTCGTATAAATAAAATAAAATATCAATATAATTACATTAAAGTTGTGAAATAACTACCCTTATAATCTTCAATTCCTGTATGTATTAACGAAATACTAACATCAATCCATACATCACCTCCCATTTTTTGCCATCTCGTACAAAATAACCAATCTTCTGATAAATAGTGTCCATCTTCTACTCCGCAATCAAATAGAGCATATGCATATTTATTTTCTTCTTCTTTTAAAAAACACACATCATCAACATATTTTGTAGAAGGATAAGCCAACATCATTTTTTCAAAAACGTGTCGTTTTACCAGCATAAACCCGGTCGGAACGTGTTTTACTTTTGTCAGATTATTTTCAATATTTATGTAATTATCCAAATAATTTACATTATATCTTAATAATTTGTTTTGAATATATGTTGCGTCATCAATTAAATTATTTATATTTGTATTTTTTTTTTGAGTTAGCCAACTTTGAATAATATTTGTGTTATAAGGATTAAGAGGGTCATTTATCAATTTATCAAAAAAATAATGTTTTAAAGGATATATTCCACCAATAATATGTTTATCTGAAACCATTAATTTTAAAATAGAAACGGGGTCCCAAGATATGTCGTTATCTATAAAAATAATATGTGTCATTTCTTTATCGGTCATTGCCCGTGCAATTAAATTATTTCTTGCACGACTAACCAAACTATCATTTTTGCAAAATTCCACTTGATATTTGATATTTAAACTTTTGAAAACTTCTAATGTTGATAATAAACAGGATACATAATTAGTATAACAAACACTTCCAAAACAAGGGGTTAATATGTATATTTTTGGATTATTTTCAATGACATATTTTTTAATTAATAATTGAAAATCGATATCGGTAGTGTTTTCTTTTTTTAATTCTATTTTTGGTTCTTGTTTCAATTCTGGAATTGAATTTTTTTTTGAGGTTTGTGAAGAAGATAATGACACTGATTTTTTAGTTTCATTATTGGTTGATTGTTTAAAATTAAAATTATAACTATCCTCAATTATGTAATTATTTTGATTTGACATATATCGAGTTTAAAAATAAATGTCAAATTTGTTTATATTATTTTATATTTATTATTTTTTACATTTTAAATGGATGTTAAGAATATGTTTTTTTGTATTTTTATAAACTTATACAGCAACAGGAGGAACAACAGGTGGTTGGCTCTTAATAAAGTGATGCTTCATATATCTCTGAAGATTGAAATAAGTAAGCTCATCACCAGGTTGAATATTTAGCAATTTACTCAATGGTGCATCAGGAATAATCTTTCTACCATTTTCCTTATCTTGTAGGCTATTAGAACGAATGTAAGCATTAATCTCTTTGCTCACCTCAGTTCTCGCCATCTCAGTTCCAACGGGCTTTCCTAAAAACTCCGACAACTCAACACTAATCTTAGTGGGCTTTACAAAACCGGAAGGCTGACGATTACCGGAAACCTTCTTCTTTGAATAAACCTTATGGACATTCTTCAACTCCTTAGAAATACTTCTATCCAAATTCTTAAAATCAGACTTAATGTTAGCAAATAGAGATGATATATGTAGAAGCTTTGTATTGAAATCATTCAAACGAGCAGAAACAGAAGCATCTTGTGCGGGAGCATCAGCCTGAATAACAACATTCTCAACAGGTGCAACAGGGGCAACCTCTACCGGTGGAGAAGGTGGGGCAACATCCTTTACATCCTTGGTCTTCTTTTGCTTAGAAGACTTTGGCTCACCCTTCTGAGGAGGCGACACAATTTCCTCAACTACCTTTTGAGGAGGAACTTGTGAAACATCATTTACTACAGTAATTTCAGCAACCTTTGTGGAATTCTTCTTTACCATATTTTCTAATTATACATTTTAATAACTTATTTTTTTAAATGGTTTAACGCATTTATATATTTTAGCACATCACACAAGTTAATATAAATATATTTTTTCTAAATTTTTGTTTTTTTTATTTTTGTTTTTTTGTTTTTTTGTTTTTTTGTTTTTTTGTTTTTTTGTTTTTTTGTTTTTTTGTTTTTTTGTTTTTTTGTTTTTTGTTTTTTTTTGTTTTTTATTTTAAAATTATATTATTTGTAAAATAAAATTTTATTATTCCTATAGTTTTAAATTTCATTTAATTAATTATTGTTTCATACAACCAAGGCAATGAATTTCTAGCAGATAAAGAAACAATTGTTAATGATTTAAGAAAATATAAAGCACCTAATTGACGAAAATTGTTATCAATTCCAGTATATACCATATTTTCAGCAATTGTTAAACACATTACTATTATGTCATATAAATTTATACGGTTTTCTGAAATCGCATCTATATTAAATACCATTGCATATTTTAAAGGATTATAATAAGGGCAGACCCTTTTTTTTATTTCATTGTTCAAACACATCCATATATCCTTCATAGCATACATTAAATTTAATAATTCATTTTTATTTAAATCTAAAAACCAAGAACTTTGTGTATAATTTCCTAAAATATCGATTTCCATAAATAATTCTTGAATTCTTGATAAAATAGTTGCATTCATTCTTTTTTCTTTTAATTTGTTTAATTTTTCTTTTTTTAAATTTAATATTTTTCTTTTTTCATTTTTTCTGAAAACATTTATGGAAAAAACATTTTTTTTATAAATTATATTTGTTAAATTATTTAAACAGAGAATATTTTTAATCAATCCGTGGTTCAATGGATTTCTATTATAAGGGTTTAATATGGTGTCATTTTCTTTATTTAATAATTTTAAAATCGAGTTTAAATCGAAACCATATATGAAATTATTTTCATCTTGAAAACTAACAAAATCATTATGTTCTATGTTTTTCAAAGGTTCTAATGTATAAAAATCACAATCATTTACACAAATAGAACGGTTTTTTAGAGCAGGACCTCTCAATAAAAATGATAATTTTACCAAATATCTTCTTACATATGATTGTACTTTTACAATTTTTTTCAAATAAAAAAAATGTTCGATTATTCTTTCTGAGAGAACTTTTTTTGTTCCAGAAATTTTAATTTTATTTATTTTTGCGATTTCTTTCAACTCTTTTAATTTATATTTTTTTAAATCTGTATTATTTTTAAAATAATCGTACCAGCATAATATTATATTATTTACTCTTTCATCTTTCATTATAGGTTCATTATCTATAATAATATTTTCAAGATTTAATGGTTTTGATAAAACTTGCATTATATATTAAATTGATAAAAATTATATTCAAATAGTTTATATTATAATTTTTATTTTTATTTTTATTCCATATTTTGCATTGGTTTATTTGATTTTTTTACAAATTACAATTTTTATATTTTAGACTTTTATTTTTTACTTGTATTTTTTATTTTTTAATGAAAAAATATTTATTTTCGATTGGTTTTCGTGATATTTTTATCGAACATAAAGTAAATATATAAAAAATTGATTTAAAGATTAATCTCACATATTATATAACAAATAAGCAAATATAATAATAACAAAATGTCATCACAAGCAAAGCCAATTGTTCTATCTGTATCTGAATGGGTTCCTTCTAAAGTTAAATATATGTCGCCAAAGGTGAATGATAAAGGAGCGAAATCGATTAATGTTATAAGCACACAATCTAATCGTTCTCTTCATATTTCAACGCCTTTGATGATGACTTGGGGGATCAGCGATTTTATTGACGATAAGGGCGAATCTGATGGAAGATACACCATTTCTTTGAATTTTCCAAATGAAGAATACAAAACAGCAGGAACAAATGCATTTTTAGAAAAGTTGAAGGATTTTGAAAACAATATTATCGATGATGCAGTAAAAAATTCAGAAATATGGTTTGGAAGTGATGAACCTATGTCAAGAGAAGTCATTAAACATATGTTCTTTCCTTTAATTAAATATAGCAAAAATAAAGATACAAAAAAGATTGACTATACAAAACCACCATCTATTCGTGCGAAAGTACCATTTTATGATGGTAAGTGGGGATGTGAAATTTATGATACAAATAGCAATTTAATTTTCCCTTGTTCTAATCAAAATATCACACCTTCTGACTTCGTTCCAAAGTTAAGCAATGTTGCGTGTGTATTGCAATGTGGTGGTATTTGGATTGGCGGAAAAGGATTTGGAATTACATTTAAACTTATTCAATGTGTTGTTAAACCGAGAGTAAATATTTCTGTTTATGGAAAATGCAATGTTATTTTGTCAGCGGAAGATATTAATACATTGGAACAACAACCAGTAGTAGAAGAAGAAACAAATATTGATGAAACGATTGAACACAATTCAAATAAGCCTATGGATGTTCTAGTGGATGACAGTGATGATGAAGAAGAAGATACAAAAGTAAGTGAAGTGGAAGAACAAAAAGAAGACAATAGTCAATTGTCAAAACAATCGGTTGATACAGAATTAGTTTCTTCGGTTGAACCCTCTGTAAATATCGAAAAAAAGACGCCAGTTAAAAAGGTTGTAAAGAAAGCAGTTAATCAACCATCTGAAGAACCTACACCAACATCTAATATTATAAGTGCGGTAGATGAACCACCTAAGAAAAAGGTTGTAAAGAAGAGGGAGTAAATATTTAATTGTTTATTGTTGTTTAAAATTGTGTTTTGTATTTAATAAATAAATAAAAATAATATTTTTTATTTATTTTATTTCAAATTGTTCAGTCGATTATTTTTAATTATTTTTAATTATTTTTTTTATTTTTTAACCCTTTAACGATTTTACCCGTGGATATCCAGTGTATTTTTAGTTTTTATAAAATAAAAAGTATTATCTTACTATAAATAGTGTAAAATAATTTATATATTGATGATATTTGGAACGTTAAAGGGGGGTAAAATAAAAAATTGATTTATTATTTATTAAAAAATAAATAAAATATTACAATAACATATAAACAATATTAATTATATATTTTGCAACAAAAAGTTTATGATGGAAATAATAGATGTGAATACGGATGAAATTTCTTCTAATTTACAAAAACAAATAAATGACACAAAAATTGAACATATTTCGGAAGAAAAAACGGATGTTATTAAAAAAAACTACAAGGGACCCCGTTTATCTTGTTTAAAAAAATTAAGCGACCATAATAAAGTATTAACTGATTTCAATATGCCTGAATACAGAAAATATTTTGAACAAAACCTAAACAAAAAATTCTATTGCAATAAATACTAATTTATATATTTATATAAACTTTGCATACGTATTAAACCAAAAATATTACAAAAATTTTATCTAAAATATCATTCTTTTTTTATATTTTAACTCTTTTACTGTTTTATTCACGGATTAGGGTTATTTTTAGTGTTTATAAAATATAATTTATTGTTTTATTATAAATAGCGTAAAATAATTTATATATCACAAATTATTTTACATTGGTAATATTTGGAATATTAAAGGGTTAATAATTGTAATATTCGAAATAAATTTAATATATAAAATATATTTCGTAAAAAAAGTGTAAAATAATGACAAATAACTCATCTCGTATAAAATCTGTTAATTATTTTAAAAATACCAATCATACTTATCCATTGGAATTTTACGCAATCGTTTTTCCATCCTTTTCATAGTTGCATATATAATAAAAATATGATAAACAGGATTTATATAATATAAACCGGAACAGATACCATACATAATTTTATCTATAATTATATTACTTTCATTTGCAGAATTTTCTCCATTTTGTTTTAGTTCATTTTCATCAAAACTTAGTTTGTATAAGTTTTTATTTGTTATATAAGCGAAATGATATCTATGTTGTAAAAATGCAAAATCTGAATAATGATTGCAATATCCTCGATGAAATCCTACTATAAAAGCACCCGCACAATATATTTTTGCAAATGGTTTAATACACATCATTTTATTCTATAAATAAAAAAACAAATATATTTATATTGTTTTACTATGTATTTTTTGATGATATTAAAATAATTGTCCATTCCACAGTCTTTGTTTTAGTTTTTTGTAATAAATGGATTTATAAATGAAATAATATTGTCTATATTTTGAGAAGATTTATAAAAGAATGGATTTTTTCGCATAACAAATTCGAACATATAAGCGTGATATATATTTTCATTTTTTTTTCCTATATAGTTTGGAAGAAGAGTTCTCATATTATAAATTGCATTTTTATATATTTGTCTTTTTTCAATTCCTTTATTTTTTTTATATTGAAAACTCGGACCACCACAAATAATCAAATTTTGAGATAATCGCCTAAAAATTAAAACATCTTTTAAGATATCATCAGTTTGTTCGATTTGTATAGAATTTAAAAGCATTGGTAATTTTTTTTTAAATAACCATTCATTCACACAATCAAACCCGGTTGTTTTTATTAATCTTTGGTAATTTAATATAGTATATGTATTTATCAAAAGCTGATGTCGTTGAACAATTTCATTATTTTCTGTAATTTCAATCGATAATGTCTGATAATTTAAATGTGTTTTTTTCAAATATTTAAAACGAATTTGTATAAAAGGAACTTGTGGATGTGTAATGATATATTCATTGATAATATAAAATGGAAAATAATGATTGAAAAACTCAATATAATAAATAGAAGAAATAAACCATTTGGATGTATTTAAAAATAAATTATAGGTTGAAATATTATATTGAAATTTGCTTACATTGCAACCCATTTCAATCGGTAAAATATCTTTTATATGTTCAATTGCATATTCATAAACAATAATTTTACGAATTCCTTCAAGACCATCATACAAATAATCTGGACCACTAGAGCGTTGAAATTCAATCATTCTGGGTGATATTTGTAAAAGAATATAATTATCATTAATTGTGATGGGTGTACTATTTAAAAGAAGAGGAAGTTTCCTTTCAAATAACCACATATTTATAATTTCGTCTTTATCTACCGAAATATCAGTAATTTCATCTTTGGGTGTATTCATAAGTTCTCTATAATGTATCATTCTTTCTTCTTGATGAAGAATAATATCATTTTCATATAATGTTTCAATACGTTTATGATATAAAGGATGGTTATCGCATTGAATATATTCAAAAGAAATTTGTATATTTGGGTCATTTAGATGCATCAAAATTATTTCATTTATGATATAAGAAGTCTCCGGATTATCATAAAGTGTAATTTTTATAAGAGAAATATACCAGCATTTTGGGTTCATATGACAAATCATTCTTCTTGGCAACTTAATATTAAAATATGATTTTAAAATGTAATATGTAAATGATAGTCAAAATTATAAATCAATTTTTTATATTGTATTATAAATTGAAATAAATAATAACACAAACCAAAACTACATAAAAAATAAAAAAATATTTTATAAATGAAATATTATGAAACGAATTTTGATGAATATTTAGAAAATATTAAAAAAATGACTATTCATCCTGAATTAAATAATTTTTATTGTAATTTACCAGAAAATCCAGCCAAAATTGGAAATATTATTTTTTATGGTCCTTCAGGTGTTGGAAAATACTCACAAGTTCTATATATGTTGAGCAAATATAGTCCAAGTGAATTAAAACATCACAAAAAAATGGTTGTCCAAAATGAAAAAATGAAATATATTTGTCAAATGAGCGACATACATTATGAAATTGATATGTCATTATTAGGCTGCAATTCAAAATCAATTTGGAATGATATTTTTTTTCAAATTATTGATGTTATTTCTACAAAAAACGAAAAAAAAGGGTTTATTGTTTGTAAAAATTTTCATTCAATAAATACTGAATTATTAAACATTTTTTATAGTTATATGCAACATTGTAATGAATTAACTCATAATTTCCAAATTAATTTTATTTTAATAACAGAGAGTGTTAGTTTCATTCCCGATAATATTATAAAATGTTTTCAAATTATTCGTTTTCAAAAACCATCTGCAGAAATTTTAAAAAAAATATTAAACGAGAACATTACGAATTTTAATAACCATAACTCTGTATTACTTCAATCGAGTGATGATACGGATATTGAACAAATGAAAGAACCAGAAAAAATTAATATTCATCATATATTTGACATACTAAATAATCGTTTTCATCATAATATGATAAATTCGAATATATGTAAAACCGATGACAATATATTTATTGATCTTGATTTTAATAATATTAAGAATTTGAAAAATTTAAAATCTTTTTCATATTTTAATAAATTTGAAGAAAATTCATTAATAAAAGTTATTTCTGACAACATTATTCAAATAATAATAAACAATCAAATTTCTTTTGCAACATTTCGTGAAAATATTTATGATATCCTAATTTATAATTTGGATATTCACGAAGTTATTTGGAATTTATTAAAATATTTTATTGAAAATGATTGTTTTAAAGAAAATGATATATCCAACATTCTCGACAGAACAAGCATTTTTTTTAAATATTATAATAATAATTATCGACCTATTTATCATTTGGAAAATATTTTTATTTATTTTTCAATAAAAATTCACAATTATAATGAAGAGAATATCGAAAAAATAATGTTATTATGATAATATTTGGTTTTATTCTTTAACGTTCCAAATATTATCAATGTTAAATGGTTTGTGATATATAAATTATTTTACGCCGTTTATAGTAAGGTAATAACTTCTATTTTATAAACATAAAAATACTTTGATATTCGAGGGTAAAATGCTCAAAGAATTATTCAATGGACAACCCATAGGTTTCATTTATCCAATTTATAAATAATAATTTATCGCAATATTTATACCAATGAACATTATTAGAACGATTAAATGATTTTTTAACATTTTCATTATCATTTTTGGGTTTTAAATCACCGAATTTTTTAATATTATAAAATTCCGGGATTTTCATATTTTTTGTTTTATAATAAATATACGCCCCGTATTTGCCATTTCGTATGCTTAAATCATCATTTATTATTCTCAATATATTTTTGTTATTTTTCATAATACTTTCTTCATCTGTGCTTTCAGTTAAATAGACAACCACATCATCATAATTTGTTTCTTCTATCGTTTTTTCGTGTTTTTCTATTTTTTTTTTATTTTCTCCCCATTCTAAATATATTCCATGTTTTCCATTTTTTATATACAATTCTTCATTCTCCCATTTACCTAATAATTTGTTCTCTATTTCTAACAACTCATCTAATTTATATAATCCATTTTTTAATTTATCAATATCAATCAATATATTTTTTTTTACACTTTTATAATAAATGTCTTCTTTTCCTTCATTGTCAAAGTCTTTTTGAGTTTTACATAATACAGGTCCATTTTTTGAAAAAATCAAATTATAATCATTTTCTATTTTATAAGATAGTTTGAAAACATTGGATATTGGAGTTGTCAGTTTTTTGATTATTTTTTCACAATCACGACATATATTTTGCCATTCTATTTTAGTTTCTTCATAATTTGCTATGTCATCTAATTTTTCTTCTAATTTTTTTGTGTAATCATAAGAAAATAATTCATCATAAAACTTTATCAAAAATTCAATAACTATTATTCCCATTTCGTTTATAACTAAAATATTGGTTTCGTTTCCAGGTTGTTTTTCTTTTTTTGTTTTATATATTTCGTTTTTAGGAAAACACATTTTATAATCGTCATATTTGACAACTTCGCCAATAATATTTGTTTTTCTCACATATTTTCTTTCTTTTATTGTTTCTACTAAAATAGAAAATGTAGAAGGACGACCTATTCCATAATCTTCTAGTTTTTTTATTAAACAAGATTCCGTCAAATGAAAATGATTTTTATTAAATATCAATTTCGTCTCTATATAATTGTAATTAACAGGTGTTTTGTTTTTTTCAATTGTTTTTAAAAATAACAATATTCCATTTTCTTTGTTTTGTATTTCAGTACAATTATTTTTGTTTTCTTTGTATTTCCATCCATAAAAAATAGGTACTTCCATCCTATGTTTATATTGATTATTATCAGGTGCAGTTATCGTTAATGGGGTTTCTTCATAAATATATTCGCTCATACAACTCTCAACTGTGTTTTTCCAAATTAATTTATATATTGTATTCATTAAATGATTTTTATCAGAGGAAAAAGGAAGTTCTCTCATATTTATATTAGTTATTCGAATTGCTTCGTGTGGATTTTTTCCTTCTTCGTTTTCTAATGTAGATAAATTACCAATATATTTATCGTTTTCGAATATTTTACTAATATATTGCTTTATATTTTCTAAAAATATTTTTGAAAACTTTTGATTGTCTGTTCTCATATAGGTTATATATCCATCTTGGTACAAAGATTGACATATTTTCATTGTATCATTGGGAGAAATGTGAAATAAATTATTACAAGATTGCAGTAAATTCGAAGTATTAAAGGGTTTTGGAGGATTTAGTTTTTTTTTAATTGGAGAACCTATATTAAATAAATGTTGAAAATTTTTTGATCTATTTAAAAATTCTATTATTTCTTTTTCGTTGTCGAATTTTTTGGATAATTCAAAAATTATATTTTTTGAAAAAAAACTAGCTTCAATTCCAAATTGTTGTTGTCCGTTTTTTTCGCTCTGTTTTTGGTTAAAAACTGTTTCTTTTTTTCTTTTTTCTATTTCATTATCGTATATTAATCTTAATGCAGGCGTTTGACACCTCCCAGCAGAAAGACTATTTACACTTCCATTAGGAATAAATTTCCATAAAATGGGAGATAATTTGAAACCAACTATCATATCTAAAATTTGTCTCGCGTGTTGAGAATAGACAACATTCATATTAATTACGGATGGGTTTAACAATGATTTTTCTATTGCAATTTTTGTAATTTCGTTAAAAATTATTCTTTTCGTCGTATCTACTGAAAAATCAAATACTTCACATATATGCCACGCAATTGCTTCCCCTTCTCTGTCATCATCTGTTGCTAAAATAATATTTTCTTTTGAATATTGAGAAATAATTGTTTTCATATTTTCCACGTGCTTTTTTTTACTGGGGGAAATCGAAAATGTTATTTCATAATTATTTTTAGAATTAATAGAGCGTAATCCTTCAATTGTTCGTATATGCCCTTTGCTTGCTATACATTTATATTTTTCACCAAGAAAACTTTCTATTTTTCCGCATTTAGATGGAGATTCAACAATAATCAAATATTCACTTTCATTTTTTTCAAATGGATTTTTGTTATCATTTTCTTGTTTTTTTACGAATTTTCTTTTTTTATACATTTGTGTATAATTTGTTTATTTTTGTATATATTTGTTATGTGTTATTTTCAATATTTTTTAGAAACATAATTTATGAATATGAATAATGATAATCAAAATAATCGTTTTGATTTTGTTTTTTCTTATTGGATTTTTGTGTGGTTCGTTTTGTATTGGTTTAAATGGATTGATTTTTCTCCTAAATTAGCTCTATGTTTAGGATTATTCGAGAATCTTGTTTTATTTTTATTCATTATTTTACGAAAATCTTGGATTTTTACTTTTTCTTTTGTTGTCATCAATTTGTTTATAAAAATTATTCCACTTTATTTATTGAAAAATGACAAAATTTATATTTTGCGTGATTTATTAAATCTTGTTTTTGTATTTTTGATATATATTTCGTGGATTTTTATTAATGGAAAACTTTTCGTTTTTCAAAAAATATATGAATATACTCCCGGAACGAATATTATTAGCAATTTTATAGAAAAATATTTCAGCGTTTAGGTATTAAATTTTTTAAATATTATATCATCGTTTTTAATATGTTCAATGTTAAATAAATATATATTCTAAATTAATTAACTCTTTGACGATTTTACCCGCGGATATTAGGGTAATTTTTTAGTGTTTATAAAATAGAATTTATTACTTTACTATAAATGATGTAAAATAATTTATACATTGCAAATTATATGACATTGTTAATATTTCGAACGTATAAAGAGTAAAAAAATTGATTTAAAAATTGTTCGTGTTATTTGTATATAAAAACACATAATACAATGTCATTTACATTCAATTTTAATGCTACAGGAAGTGAATATATTTATAAAATTAGTTCGAATATCATTTTACATTTATATAGAACTACACACGCCGTTGCCATATTAGAATTTACAGATGAAACGAGTAATAAAATTAATATTCCAACAGAAATTATTATTTATACAAAGGATTATCAAACAAATCAAAATGTAATACTTAAACCCACAAATAATATGTATGCTCTATGTTGGACGGATGATTATATGATAAAATATAATGGTAATATAATATTAAATATAAAAAATAATAGAACTTGGGATATTACAACATAATAAAAATATTATTTAACATTAAGGTTTAATAGTAGCATTATTAAATTATTTAACATCATTTATAGTAAGACAATAAACATACTCTAATATCTGCGGTAAAAATAATAATGCATAAATATAAAAATAAAAAAATAAAAAATTGAATATTTTTTTAATAAAATGACAATTTATTATAAAAAATTTTTCGCAAGAAAACCAAATCAAAATGGAAAATAATCAGTATATCCAAAATCCGTCCGATATAGAACGCAGAGTTCAAGAACAAATGATGTGCATAATGCGAGCAATGCAAAATATACGTGAAATAGCTACAGAAATAAGAAATGATGTAAGAAGACAAGAAACAGAAATTAGCAATCATTTTGTTATTATGCGAAGAAGAAGAGCAAGAATAATAAGGACAATTGAAAATGTTCATACAATGAATGTTGAAAATCCACAAGTTCCACCAGAGCATTTAATCACAAGACCAATTAATAATAGAAATAGAAAACGAAAACCTCCAAAAATGAGTAAATCTCCTTTGACAACAATTGTTTTGGAATTATTTAATAATGATGTTCAACATAAAAAACAAGAATGCCCAATTTGTTATATAAATGTATTATCAAAATCTTTAATAACCACTAATTGTCATCATAATTTTTGTAATAATTGTATTTCTTCACTTATTGCAAAAACCAATGAATTTAATTTACGATGTCCTATATGCAGAGAAGATATATGTACTTTAAAAATTTATAATCAAAAAAACTACGAAAAAATGAAAACAAAACAACAAAAAATTATTGAAAAGTGTCAAATTCTTTAATAGATTTATAAAAATAAAAATTATAAATTGCCTTTGTATTTGTGTGTGTGTATATGTGTGCATCATATTTTGAATAAATGGGTAAAACCATTTTTTCATGATTTTTACTAAAATTTTATTTTCTTATTTTTTATTATTTATATACGTATTGTTAAATAAACAACTAATAAAATATTACAAAACAATATAAATTTATTTTTTCGTAATATTTTATTATTGATATTTATTTTAGTTATCATATTATTTTAAAAACAAAAATGAAACAATACAGAATTTTAATTGATGAAAGAAATTATTCTTCTTGGATATTTCAAAATATTGAAACAAATATTTTTGTTGATAATACAGAAGAATTGTTAAAATTAAAACACATAAATCCGGTCGAATGCAAATTATTTTCAAATGATTTAATAAATGACAGAGGAGAAATTATTCATTCGTATGTGAGAACTTGTCAAAGTCTTGCAGGTGTTTTGTTATTAGAAGAAAACAAAACATTTGGAAGAACACAAACACGAAAAAAACTGTTATATAAATGTGTTCCAGATGACAAACGATTGCCAGTTTTTTTAGTTCCTTATGAAGTCTCTTTTGGATTTTCAAAAAATATTATTAATAAATATGTTGTTTTTCAATTTAATAAATGGGTTAATAAACACCCCGAAGGACTTTTAACGGATGTTCTTGGAGATGTAGATAAGTTAGATGTTTTTTATGAATATCAATTGTATTGCAGAAATTTACACGTTTCAATGACAAATTTTAATAAAAAAGTTCATCAAACCTTTCACAAAGAAAAACAACAAGAACATATAGAAAAAATACTAAAAAATCCAAATTATGAAATTAAAAATAGAGTAAAAAGCCATACAGTTTATACAATAGATCCTAAAACTAGTATGGATTATGATGATGGTTTTAGTATTAAATTATTATCAAATTCAGAAGAAAATGGAGAACGTAAATGGAATATTAGTATTTATATTGCAAATGTGTTTTTTTGGTTGGAGACATTTGATTTGTGGAAATCATTCAGCAAAAGAGTTTCCACAATTTATTTACCAGAACAAAGAAGACCAATGATACCAACTATTCTTTCTGATAATTTATGTTCTCTTTTAGAAAATCAAAATCGGTTTGCTTTTTGTATAGATTTAGAAATAATTGAAAATGATAACAAAGTAATTATTAATGAAGATGCAATTAGGTTTAAAAGTGTGTTGATCAATATTGCGAAAAATTATGAATATGAAGAAGCAGAATTATTAGAAAACCGTGATTATATAAATTTATTGAATTTAACTAAAAAAAAAGATAAAAATGTGTGTGATAGCCACGATGTTATTTCATATTGGATGACATATACGAATAAAATATGTGCCGAAAAATTAGCAAATAAAAAAACTGGAATTTTTCGTTCTACTGTTTGTTCTCAAAAAAAAAATAAAAAACAATTTTTAAATATATCAGTATCAAGTAATTTAGAAAAAAATGATGACCAATACGATAATAGTTTAAATATTGAAAATAATCATTTTTCTAAAAAAGAAAATGATAATTTTGAAAAATTAAATAAGGAAACTAAACGATTGATTGAAAATTGGAATAATATTAGTGGAAAATATATCGTTTTTTCTGAAAACGCATTATTAAAACACGAATTATTAGATATAGATTGCTACGCTCATATAACGAGCCCTATTAGAAGATTAGTCGATTTACTTAATCAAATTATTTTTTTTGAAAAATACGGATTAGTAAAAAAAATAAATAATGAAACTAAAACTTTTGTAGAAAACTGGTTGTCTCAAATTGAATATATAAATGTTTCTATGCGGTCTATAAGAAAAATTCAAACGGATTGTGAAATGATACGTAAAGTATCGATTAATCCAGTAATTATGGAAAATATTTATGAGGGAACTATTTTTGATAAAATAAAAAAAAACAATGGGTTATTTTCATTTATGGTTTATTTACACGATTTAAAATTGTTATCAAGAATAGTTACAACAGAAGAAATAGAGAACAATAGTATTCATAATTTTAAGTTATATTTTTTTGGTGATGAGTATAATTACAAAAAAAAAATAAAATTAATGATATATACTTAATGAATACAAATAGTTGGCTTAAATATAACCAAAATATAAATAGATTAGGAAATACTTATATTCAAGATTTTCTCGACGTATCTGGAAATATTGTTTTAAGAAATGGAAATTTTAATATAACAGAAGGAGATATTTCTATGAATTCTAGTTTTTACATATTGAATAATGGCGTATTAAAATTAAACAGTGATAATGCAGGTTCATATTTTCAATCTGGATTAAATTTGACGACGGGTTCAACCCAAGATATAGTATTTTCAGGAATAAACAGAACACCCGAATATATGAGAATTAAAGGAGGAACGGGATATATTGGAATAAATACAACAAACCCGGGAACTTATAATTTATATGTGAATGGTTCCAGTCGTTTTTATGTTCCACCAATAATGATGGGCACTAATATATATAGTGGAGGATATTACGATACTAAATATAATACGAGTGTAGGTATTTTTTCGTTATATCTTTCTTCTAATAATGTTAATGTCGCTGCTTTAGGTGCTTATTCAATGTATAATTCAAATTCAAGTTATAACGCAGCGATGGGGTATAATGCATCATATCAACAAGCATACAATAATAATTCAGCATTTGGTAGTAATTCTTTGTATAAAAATTCAGGATATTCAAATTCAGCATTTGGATATAAAACATATTATGGAAAAGCTGGAAACCAAAACTCGGCTTTTGGTGCTTATTCGTTGTATAATACATATATAGAAAATAATAACGCATTTGGAAATGCGTGTTATGCTAACAGTGCATTCGGTTATTATTCTATGAATTTTTATAGTGGAAATTCTAATACTGCGTTTGGGGCATATGCTATGTTTTCTTCAAAAAATTCAGGTGCTATATATAATAACACTTGTGTTGGCAGTAATTCTATGTTAAATGTAAATTCAAGCAATAATGTTAGTTTTGGAGGTAATTCCCTATTAAATGTTAGTGGGGGGAGTAATAACGTAGCAATAGGATATAATTCAATAGGTAATACTATTAATGGAGCAGGATTAGTTGCAATGGGTGCTTTTTCACATAACAATAGTGTTAATATTAATAATAACTCATCATTTGGTTATCAATCATTATATAAAAATACTAATGATTTTTCGGCATCATTCGGGACGCGTTCTCTTTTAAATGCAACAACTACTACTAATAATTTAGCTTTTGGAAATGATACTCTTATGAATTGTAATTCAACAACAAATACTGCTTTTGGAGGATTTGCTTTATCTAAAATATCGGATCCAACTAATAATTCTGCTTTTGGTTTTTATTCAATATTTAATGCTACATCCGGCGTACAAAATACAGTATCATTTGGTTATCAATCTGGATTAAATTTAATTAATGACAGATGTGCTATTTTTGGATATCAATCTTGTCTTAAAAGTGACAGTGGAATTTCAACGTGTTTTGGAAATCAATCTATGATGAATAATATAACAGGAACAGAAAATAATGCTTTTGGATATCAATCTATGATGAATGCAAATACATCATATAGTAATTCTATTGGTTGTTTTTCATTATTTAATTCAACTGGAAATAATAATACCGCAATTGGTTCATATTCTCAATATTCAACTACAACAGGAACATTTAACACTTCTTTTGGTAATTATTCTTTGTATAACAATACAACTGGAACTGGAAATACCGCATTTGGGTTTGGTTCTATGTTCGATAACACAATTGGAAATTATAATTGTTCTTTCGGCGGGTTATCATTACATAATAATATTATCGGAATAAATAATGTTGCATTCGGTCATCAATCATTAAATAACAACATTTATGGAGGAAATAATATTGCATTTGGAACAAATTCATTGTATTACAATGTATCTGGAGATAGTAATATATGCATTGGTTCAAGATCATTATTTCAATGTTTGAATGATTATTCTTTATTTTTTGATGGAAGTCAATATTGTCAAATGGGTAACCAGTCTTATTATGATTATTCATCCGGAACATTTGAATGTTGGATAATGCCTTTTTCTGTAGGTTATACAAGCAGCAGTTCAGGTAATACAGTTAATAAATCGTCTTATTATTGTGTAGCCTATAAAAATTTTGCTATTTTCGTTAGAAATGGAATAGTTCTAGTGTATGATTTTTATAATAATAATGTATTTTTTTCGAACGTAGTAGTATCTGATGGAAAATGGCATCACATTGCTTTTGTTTATAATTCTGGTGTTATTAATGGGTCAAAATTATATATTGATGGAATGTTAAATAAAGTTTTTACTTTTTATGGTCTTTCTTATGGAGGAACAGTAAATAATATACAGCCAAATACAGTGATAACGGATACGATATTTAGAATTGGTGCTTTTTATACCACTTATAATTTTGCATCAGCTGCATATAAAAATTTTATAGGAGGGATCGATGAGGTAAGAATGTGGAACACATTAAGAACTGATGCCGATATTTTAAACAATTATAATATCAGTGTATCTTCTTCTTCATCTATTGGATTAGTTGGATATTGGAAAATGGATGAAGGTTCTGGAAATACATTATATAATTGTGTTCAAGGAGGATATGATTTTCCGATAACAGGGGTCCCCGTTCGGAGTTCTTTTACTCCAACCATTTATCAATCTACCCCCAATAATATTGAAGCAAAAAATAATTACAGTTTATATTTTAATGGAAGAAATCAGTATGCTAGGATGAGTTCTTATACTTACTATGCATATTTAAACACGATAACATTAGAATGTTGGGTTAATTTATCATCTTTACCTGGATCTAATTTAAATATGCCGATATTATCTAGACCAAATAGCTATACAATTGCCGCTTTTAATAATGGAACAGCAACTTATTTTGGTTTTTTTGATTCGAATTCTGCTTCATTAAAGTTAGGAACAATACGAGTATCGATTAATACATGGTATCATATTGCATTTACTTGTCAATCGAATATTATAAATAGTGCTCTTTTATACGTGAATGGAATATTAGATGTAACGGGAACACGTAATTTAGGCACTTCATCTAATACTAATTCTCTGATGATAGGATATAATAATACATATTATTACCATGGTTATATTGATGAAATACGAATATGGGATGTAATAAGAACACAAAAACAAATCCAACAAACATATAATACTAGAATAAGCGTAAATACGCCAAGTTTGATGGGTTATTGGAACATGGAGGAAGGAACCGGCACAACATTATTTAATTTGGTTCCAAGCGGATATAATTTTACTCTTATAAATTATCCTACTTTTTTTTCAAATAATTACAGTTTAAGTTTTTCATCAAATTTTACTTACACAGCAAGTGGTAGTTATTATAATTACTCAACAGGAACAGTAGAATGTTGGTGCAATATATCTACCCTACCAACTTCCAATAAATATGCATCATTGATCCATAAAAGTAATGCTTATTCTGTAGGAATATATAATGATTCTATTAATGGAATAAAATTTGCTTATATAAGTGCTTATAGTCCTTCAGTTGTATATCAACAAGGCACGACAACTGTTAATACCGGACAATGGTATCATGTAGCATATGCTTTTCAACCATCTCCATCTAATTCTAATCTTTATATCAATGGAACGTTGGAAAAATTTACTACAGTAAGTGCGTTTAATCAAGGTTCTGCTTTACGTATAGGAACATCTCCATCCAATCCTTATATTGGTTTAATAGATGAGGTTCGAATATGGAGTGTTGCCAGAAATCAATTAGAAATTCAACAAACACTCTATATCAGAATAAACCCAAATACTACAAATTTAACAGGATATTATATTATGGAAGAAGGTAGCACTACTAATGCATTATATAATTTAGTTTTAAATGGATATGATATGTCTTTTAATCCTATTTTTCCTTTTCCTACATTTTCAACAAATCCTTCCCCTTTAACATTAAATATTCCGGTTTCTCCTCCTTCTCTATTTCAATATTCTTATTCTCCTTTGAAAAATATTTCTTCAAATACGCTCACAATAAACTCTCCTTCCTATAAATTTAATGGAACATCAGATATTGCTACCCTGTCATTTTCTAATGACACAACTACTAATGTTAACCCATATTATTTTAAAAATGGAACGATTGAATTTTGGTTCAATTCTCAATCATCGAATGATTTAATGAATTATGGTAATTATTTTTTATTGTCCATAACGAGTACGACTAATATTCGATTGCAAAACTATCCACAAACATCAACAGTAAATTCAAATGTAAATACTATAAATATTACAACCCCAACATTATATAATTCTTGGCATCATTTTGCAATGTCATATCAGGATTCGTTGGCGAATGGAACTAATTTTTATATAGACGGACAACTAAAAACAACTGGAACAGTTTATGTACCGAATTTATTAAAATTTATAAATAATGATTATAATCAAACTTCTCCAGTTAATTTACAATTAGGATATAATGGAACAACTTATTATAATGGTTTTATGAATGAAATGCGTTTTTGGGATTATCCTTTATCGGGGGATGAAGTAAAAAATATTTATAATAAAAGAATTGATCCATATTCACAAGGTCTCGTAGGATATTGGATAATGAATGATACAAGTAAAAATGTCTTTATTAATTCAGTAAAAGGTGGTCCTAATTTTGTTTTGTCTTCAGCCGGAACAAATTGGTTTGCTTCTTCTGGTCCATCTTTAACTTTTTATGCAAATATTAATTATTCATTAATTGAAAATAACAATTCTTTCGTTTCAAGTTCTTATAGTTATGTAAATAACAATTCAAATTTATTTATTGGTACAAATACAGACGTAAATATATTTGCTGATAATAAATTTGCGTGTAATTTTAATGGAACGAGTTCTTATTGGTATGCTGCATCAACAACTAATTATGCTTATTCTACTGGAACTATAGAATGTTGGGTAAATCTATCGTCTTTACCTGCATCTGGTGGTTTTATGGGAATAATAACCAAACAATACGCATATGGATTATTCGCTTATACTAGTGGAACAACATCTTATTTAATTTTTTTCAACTGGGGAGGAGGAGTTTTTGCGAGTACTACAGTAATATCAATTAATACCTGGTATCACGTCGCATTAAGTTTTCAATCGGGCGTTACAAACGGTTCCATCTTATATATAAATGGAGTGCAGGAATGTACTGGAATAACAACTGTTCAAAATCAATCAGTATTATTTATGATAGGATATGCTAATGCTGCAGGACAATTTTTAAATGGATATATAGATGAAGCACGAATATGGAATGTTGTTAGAACTCAACAACAAATTCAACAAACATATAATACAAGAATAAGCGTAACAACCCCCGGTTTAACTGGATACTGGAATATGGACCAAGGTTCTGGGACAACCTTATATAATTTAGCACCCGGTGGATTTAATTTAACAGCAAGTGCTACATCTCCTACATTTGTAGCATACAGTGCATTAAGTTCATTTTCAAATCCTCAATTATATATAGGTGATTACGCGGGTGCAATAGGATATGGTTCTTTAGCATTTAATCCAGATAGTTTATATATTGGAACAGCTTTAGGAAATGTATACGTTCAAGGAAGATTATGGGTAGGAAATACTTTAACTGTAGGGACAACAGTTTATACTTCTTCAGATAAAAGAATAAAAATAAACATTCATTCAATGGAGGAAGAACAAAACACAAATAATTTAACACCAGTTTCATATTTTAATACTCTCATTGGAAGAGATGAATTTGGTTTTATAGCACAAGAAGTTGAAAAAGAATATCCATTTTTAGTAACGAATTGTGATTATGATGGATATAAGAGTTTAAATTATAATGGTATCATAGCAATAAATGTTAATGAAATACACAATTTATACAAAATTTATAATAAAAATGAAAAATTAATAGAAAAAAATGAAATTGAAATAAAAAAAATGAAAAAATGGTTGGAAAAAGATTTCGGTAATTTTGGCAATAATATAATTATATGATAATATAGGAGAATGAATAACAGTTGGTTGCAATATCCTACAACATCAAATCGATTAGCGAGTTCTTATGTACAAAGTTTTTTGAGTGTTTCTGGAAACATTATTTTGAGGAATCAAGGAATGAATGTTTTAAATGGGGATATTTCTTTAAATAAAAATTTTTATTTAACAACAAACAACTTTATGCAACTACAAAATGATGCGGTTGCATCATATATCCAATCTGGAACTGCATATTCACCTGGTTCTACTTCAGACATCGTTATGACAGGAATAAATAAGACCCCCGAATATATGAGAATAAAAGGAACAACTGGATATATTGGAATAAAAATGACCACACCAAGTTATTATTTAGATGTAAATGGAAGTAGTTATTTTAGTGTTCCTCCAATAATGGTCGGAAATAATATATATAGCGGAATTTATAATGATGGAAGTAATAATACTGGTATAGGTATAGGTTCTTTCAATAGTTATTCGAGTAATGGTATTGGTATAAATAATTCTTCTTTTGGTTGTTTTAGTTCATATTCTTTAACTAATAGTTCTGGGTATAATATTGGTAATAATACTATATTTGGAGTAAATTCATCAAGAGCAAATACTTTAGGATACAATAATAACATATTTGGTGGGTATTCTGCTCTTACAAATATAACAACAATACAAGATTGTATATATGGGGATAGTGCGGGGATTTATATTAATGAATATGTAATTAGATTATACGATAAAAATACAAACGTTAATAATAATATAGCGTTTGGTGCTGGTTCTTTTGTTTCTAGTAATAAGGTATCATATAATAATATTTGTTTTGGTTTTTATTCTTATAGAAATTTTGACAGTTATCTACAAAATAATATATTTGTCGGTGCATATTTAGGTAATGCGTGTATTAGTTCAAATAATATAGTAATAGGGTTTAATAATAATTTAACCCTAAATAATACGATAAATACAAATATTTATAATCCAATAAATTATTCAGACCCGTTATTATGGTACGATACACAAGATATAACAACATTATACAATAACTTAGGAAATCAAACAAATATTGGGGGTTATGTAAAAACAATAAAAAACAAAGCATTAAATTATGTAGGACAAAATAACCTAATTTCAATGGATACAACAGGAACAACAGCAATATATTCTTCAAAAACAATTGGAGGAAACACATATTTATTAGTTGATATGTCAAGTCCAAATAATAATAAAAATGGTTTTTATACATCAGGTTCTCCTATTATGGCAAACGGGTTCTCTTGTTTTTGTGTTTGTATGATCGTTAATACAACTACTGGTATTTTTATTAATAAAACTGGTGTAGAATATAAAAATATACCCAATCCTTTTGATAGTTATGGTGCAAATAGATTTTTTGGAAACGGTTATGATTATTTTAAAATACAAAACGCAAATCCAAATGTTCCGTTTGATTTTGGTACTGCAAATACTTTACTAAAAATTAATTATATTGAAATTGACGATACAAATATGACTTACAATGAATATTTAAATGGAACATTAGTAGTATCATATAATTTTAATTCAATAACACCTACTAACTATAACCAAGGTATAAATATATTGCCAGTAGATAATAATACGAATCCATTGTACCTTTTTGGAAGGGCTGATGGAAGTTCAAATTCTGTTTATTTATTTGAATTTATATATTTTGATGGAGCTATTTCAACCCAAAAAAGATTGTTAATTGAAGGATACTTAGCTTGGAAATATAAAATTCAGCAATATTTACCAAATTCTCATCCATATTATTTTATACAACCAACTGCTTTATCAGCAACAACAGTTGTTGGTTCTAATTCTAATACGAATTTAAATAATAATAATATATCAATAGGTTCTCAATCATTGAGTAATAATTTAAGTGGTAAAAACAATATTGCAGTTGGGACACAATCATTGTATTTTAATAATTTAGGTTCTTTTAATTATGGATATGGTTACCAATCCATTTATAATAATGTTTCTGGAAATTATAATAATGCTTTTAACTATCAATCCCTTTATAATAATGTTTCTGGAAATTATAATAATGCTTTTGGTTATCAATCACTATACAAAAATACCATAGGAAATTATAATTGTGCGATAGGATATCAATCAATGTATAATAATATTGGAGGAAATTACAATTCTGCATTCGGGACTAATACTATGAACAACCCGACATCTTCAGTCAATTATACTTCGTCATTTAATTCTGTAGTTGGTAATAATAGTTTTCAATACTGTACTACTGGGTTTAATGTTTGTGTATTTGGCGCATCTTCTTTATATAATAATGGAGTTGGACCTGATAACACAGCGTTTGGGTATAATACTCTTACAATTGCAACAGGAGGAAATAATATCGCTTTTGGGGCATATAGTTTAACTAATAGCGGTATTAATGCAAATAACAATGTGATATTCGGAAGTAATTCTGGTAAAGGACTTTTTGGTAATCAAAATACTATAATAGGAGATAAAATTTGCAACAATGTATCTGGTTACGGAAATTTGTCTTCTTTATTGGGTTCAAATGTGTGTTATAATGGTTTAAATTTCGAAAATTGTTGTTGTGCAGGATATCAAGCAATGTACAATTCAAACGCAATTAATCAGTGTATTTATGGATTTAAATCTGGATTTACTTTAACCACCAGTGGAAACAATTTAGCAATCGGACAAAGTTCTTTATATAGTATGAATACTAATCCATCTAAAACCGGTAATAATATTGCAATTGGTTCAAATGCTTTATATTATTGTGCTTCTGGAAACTATAACATTTCAATTGGTACAAATTCTGGATTAAATACATTAATAAACGGAAACAATATATTTATAGGAAATAATACGGGATTGTCATCAACTGATTCTTGGGGGAATTCAGTAGCGATTGGACACAATGCAACAATAACTCAAAATAATCAAATTGTTTTAGGAACAACGACAACAACTGTTTATATTTTAGGAAATATGCGGGTCATAGGAAACACTTTTATTCGAAATTCTCTTATTTCTTCTGATTATAGAATTAAACAAAATATTATTGAATTAGATGAAACATATACGACAAAAATATTAAATCCTTCGAGTTATTTTAATATGGCAACGAACAGCAAAGAATTTGGGTTTATTGCAGATGAAATATATGAAAAATATCCTATATTAACAAATGAAATGGGAGAAGAAAAATTAAAATATGTAAATTATAATGGTATAACGTGTATTAGCATAAATGATCTGAAAATTTTAAAAAAAATGATTAAAAAACAAATAATAAAAATTATGAATCAAAAAAAAGAAATAGAAAATTTATTATTTGATATAAATAATAAATGAAATTTAATATAATAAGAATATAATGAGTGTAAGCACTAGTTTCGTTCCGCCAAACAAATTTGTGAGAACATACATTAATGGATTTTTAGACATATCTGGTTCATTAGAACTAAATACGGGTGGAATGAATATTATTGGAGGAGACATATCAATGAATGGAAACTTATATTTAACAAATAATTCAGTATTGAAATTACAAAATGATGCAACTGGTTCATATTTTCAAGGTGGAACTAATTTCTTAACTGGTTCTGCTTCAGATTTAGTATTTACTGGAATAAATAAAACCCCTGAATTCATGCGGATAAAAGCAACCACTGGATATGTTGGAATAAATACATCTAATCCACAATATTATTTAGATGTAAATGGGTCTAGTATATTTCGCAGTCCTCCTGTTATGATAGGTAATAATATATATTCAGGAAATTACAATGATGGGTCTAATAATATTGGAATTGGGTTATATTCTATGTATGGTATCGATAAATTAAATTCTTCTAATATTAATAACACTTCTTTTGGTAATTATTCAAGATATAACTCTTTTGGTCGTGATAATACAGCAATGGGTGTTTATTCAATGTTTAATGCGAGTGGTGATTATAATTCAGCTTTGGGAGTGGGGTCATTATATAATTCAATTGGTTCATTTAACACAGCAATGGGTTGTTTAGCCTTATGTAATAGTAATTTATTAAATTCTTATTTTTATACCGTTCCAAACCAAGAAAATACAAATGTTTCTCCGTTCTTCTTTTATTTTTATAATAGATATCTTTTAAATAATAGTTATACTGCAAAAGCAAATAATATTAATTTTTATGATACATTAGTTAACTATGACAAATTTTTATTTACGTATTATATTAATAAGAGTAATCAAACAGTTTTAATTACAACTGCAGAAAATTATGATATAAGTTTATCAACTATTTTTGCAGACATAAAACCGTCAAATACAAATATTTCTTCATATAATTCTGCTTTAGGAAATCAATCATTATATAATAATTATGGTTCATATAATTCTGCAATGGGATATCAATGTATGTTTATGAACAATGGTTCATATAATTCTGCAATTGGATACCGAACTATGTATAATAATAATGGTGGATTTAATAATACAGTTGTTGGAAATTATTCTTTTTGTAATAATATTAATGGTTCATTTAATACGATTTTGGGACATTATTGTATATCAAATAATAATGTGGGTTATTATAATACTGTGGTTGGTTATGGTGCTTTACAAAATAATATTACTGGAAATAATAATACAGTAATTGGCAATTATGTTTTAAATCTTGCACAAGATGCTTCTGAAAATAATATAATAAATATGATTGATTACGCCCCAATTTCATCTTATGCAGGTTCTGGCGTTACGGGTGTTTGTGCAATGGGTTATAATTCAATAGTTAATCCGAGAAGTTCATATAATTGTGCTTTTGGTTCTTATGCATTGTCAAATATCGATACAGGAAGTTATAATTGTGCAGTTGGTCCATATTCTTTATTCAATAATGTTTCAGGAAGCTACAATTGTGCATTTGGTGCAAATTCATTAAGAAAAAATATTATGAGTGCTAATAATGCATTTGGAGGCAATAGTTTAAGCAAAAGTTATATGGATACGAGTAATTGTGCATTTGGATTTGGTTCTATGTATAATGTAAATGGAGGGTCTTGTAATAGTGCTATAGGTGTTTATTCATTATACGCAGAAAATACTGAAACTAGTTACTATTATATGAATAATGCGAATGTTTCAAATGTTTTTTATTGTTGTGCATTAGGTTCATATTCATTGTATAACAATAATTCCGGAAATTTTAATAACGCAATTGGTTCATATTCAATGTATTCTAATATTTTTGGAAATCATAATTGTTCTGTAGGAAAAGTTTCAATGCTCAATAATGTGAACGGAAATTACAATTGTGCTTATGGTGCAGCCACATTATACAGCGATATTAGTTACGCAACTTTAAACAATTGTTTTGGTGCGTATTCTTTGAATGAAAATTTAACGGGCAGTTATAATAATGTTTTCGGTATTAAATCGAGTTATAACAATACATACGGTAATTATAATAACATCTTTGGACCTTTTTCTTTTTATAATAATACAACTGGAAATAATAATGTTGCTATAGGCAATAATGCGTTGCCAAATAACACATCTGGCAGCAATAACGTGGCAATAGGTGATTATGCTGGAATAAATAATTTCGTACAAAGCAATAATACATTTATAGGAAATTACACAAAAATCGATGTTCCAACAAATTATTGGGTAAATTCAGTGGCGATTGGAACAAATGCGACGATAACAGAGAGTAATTTAGTAGCATTAGGTGGTCCTGGTGGAAATATCTATATACCTGGTTTTTTAAATGTAGCAGGAACGTTCTATTCGGCAGGAACTTTTTTTACGTCAGATTATAAAATTAAAAAAAATATAAAAGAAATAAAAAATACGAAAATAGATGAAATAAAGGTAGTAAAATATATACATAAACAAAATAATAGAGAAGAAATAGGAGTAATTGCACACGAATTATCGGAAATATATCCAATATTAGTAGATGGAAAAAAAAATGAGGAAAAATTACAAAAAGTAAATTACATAGGTTTAATAGGATTAGTAACGAGTGAATTAAAAAAAAGCAAAAAAGAACTATTAGAAAATAAGGAAGAATTATTAAAAATAGAAAAAATTATAGAATATATGAAAAGTCATAAAATATATGAAAAGTCATAAAATATAATATAAATAAAAAATGAGTGTAAAAAAAGAAAAGAAAGTGAATGATATATGAGGTAAAATAAAAAAAAGTTATCTTCAATCAAAATGAGTTTAAAAAATGAAAGTGAAAGATAAAAGTGAAGTAAAAAAATGT